>Ga0209915_1000282_pt1 | contig 144977 bp, 119 predicted proteins | sample ThiBiot_750_plan_FD_183952 | JGI IMG/M metagenome (GOLD analysis project Ga0209915, IMG submission 183952) | Wastewater bioreactor microbial communities from Cape Town, South Africa - Thiocy_cont_750_plan (SPAdes) | ecosystem: Engineered > Bioreactor > Thiocyanate-remediating >... | reverse complement strand
ACTTTTCCTAACCTCCTAGTTTTCCATTTTGAAACCGCCCGAAATTTCACCAATTCTTCAGCAACCCCTAGTTAGTTTTGGAGGAATCAAAACCGCTTAAAAATGTTCCAATGTGCGCGCATGGCGAATGTGCCCTCGGAGCTTATGCCCTGGCGGTCTTGCACCTGGTCGCTCACGGTTTATTCAAGGCTACCCTTTTCCTGGGTTCCGGCAGCGTTATTGAACAGAAGATGGTCAAACAACACCTCTCACCATATAAAAATGGCGCGACCGGTGGTGTGAGATTCTTTCGCTTCCTTTTAGCAAGCGGGGTGGCTTTGATACTGTTTTTAACCGCACCGGCCCTGCTTGGCTGGACGGTCAATACGGGGACAATCCTGGTGGCTTTTGCCTGGATTACCTTTATCTATGGCTTATCCGAAGCCAGTATCCTGCCCTTAAAGGTGGTGCTACCCGGCGTGGTGGGGCTTGTGGGTTTCTACCTGGGTCTTACGCACGGTGTCGAAGTTTTCTTTAGTGGTGTTGTGGCACCCACCCCAGAAATAAACGCGAACCTTATCTGGATTATAGGGGGTGGGCTGGGTCTGGCCGGGTTAGTAGCAGCCCTTCTTAATACCTGGGGGTGGGGGTTACCTGCCTGGCTGCATAACCTGGTGTCCCGGTTGTATGTACGAATTTTGTTCGCGGGTTGAGGGAACAACAGACCGGTTAGAAAGTATAGCCTAAGTAGACTGGGATAATTCTGATGGCTAGATTTGTAGATGTTTGGACAAAAACGGTTTTTCCATATCTTGGATGCTGACAGCCTTAAATACGGCTAGATTTAGCGGGAGAAAATTGTGGAGATTTTAGATTCAGACACAAAGGGGTCGGTCCAGGCTGAAATGGCGGAATATGTGGCCTTTTGTATCAAGCAGGCTGCCACCATTATCGCGCCTTACTGGCCGATTAGCACCTTTATAGCCAATAACAGCCTTGGTGGTCTTGAAAATACCCCTTTTCACCAGGCAATGGAATATGCCTGGCAGCTACGGGGCAGCCAGGGCTACCTTTCCCTGGCCGCTTATCACGACTTTTTCTTAAAAGGACGCATCACTGAGGCCGACCTGACTTATGCTATCTCAAACTTTCTAAGAGAGAAGAATTGGCCTGAATTAGTTTCGGTGGGCGGTAAGGCTATTTCCCCCAGCCAAATGGCTACAGGATGGTTAATCGGAGACGAAACCTACCCGAAAGTAATTAACGAAAAAGGCAGATTGTGGGAAGAAGTTTCTCGCAGATTACAAACTCTCCCCCATTGTAATGAACCGGGCGAAGAAAAAGACGCTCTAGCCAGGATAGAGACACAGGGTGAAAAATGCCTTGCCAGGGACGGCCAGACGGTAACGAGCATAATTAATAAGCGGCTGATTAAATGGTGCGCGGCTTTCCTGGACGAAGGTCAGGCGGCCTGGACCATGCCTGGACGCGAACAGGGTTTTTATGGTTGCTGGAAAGCCCTGGCCGGAATGGATCACTCTTTCCGCTATTATACCGGGCAAAACGTTACAAAAAAGTTGGAGGCTTTGCCAAAGCAGGCAAGCCAGGCTTTAACGCTCTTTTTACAGGCGCTTGAAATACCTCTGGCAGATTGGCCGGTTTACCTGGCCCGCCACCTGGCCCAGTTGCCGGGTTGGGCCAGTCTTATCAAGTGGCGGGAAGAACATCCCGAAGCGCCGGAGCAGCAGCGCTATCCTATTACGCTTACCGAATATCTGGCAGTGCGCCTTTTTTATGAGACGCTCTTGATCGAAGAGGCAGCTTTGCGGCCTAAGTCCAAAACACCTTATATAAAAGCTCCTGCTTTGCTTCCATCAGGGCAGAATCAGCCAGACCCTGGACACAAGGAGGCTACTGCTACCATTGCCTGCCTGGTGCAAGGGTTTGAGGTCCTTGGAATAACACCGGATGACCTGGAGACGACCCCCTCTGAAATTTTCGGGCGGATGGTTCAGCTTGCGGGTTGCTTTAACGACCATACCCGGCAAAGAATCTGGCAGGAAGCTTATGAATGGCACTATCGCAACCGGCTGCTGTCAGAACTCAGCCAGGCTCAACCACGCACGCCTGGAGTTTTAGCCGGATCTACTCACCCTGTAACACAGGCTGCCCAGGCTCAGGCGGTCTTTTGTATTGATGTGCGGTCAGAAGGTTTGCGCCGTCACCTGGAAAAAAGGGGGGCTTACGAAACATTCGGTTTTGCCGGATTTTTTGGAATTCCGATGCTCTATCAGCCCTTTGGTTCTCCGGCTGCCCTTGCCATCGCGCCGGCGTTAATTACCCCTACCCGCCTGATAAAGGAGCAACCCTCGAATACACCCTCTGCCGCTATTGAACGCCGCCTGCGCTACAACGGCCTGCGTTACGTCTGGGCTAAACTGCGGCGCACCGTGCGGGAAAATCTGCTTACCCCTTTTGCTTTTGTTGAGATGACAGGCTGGCTCTCCTTATTTTCCCTGGCAGGGAAAACCGTGGCCCCTCGGGCCTGGCGCAAACTTCGGAATTCGTTACACCAAAGGTTATGTCCGGTGGTGAGTGTTGAACCTTCAATCCTGACCGACCCGGCTGAATTGAGCCTGGTAGAGCAAGCCGGGGCCGTAGCCAGTATGTTGCGGAGTATCGGTCTTACCGGCCAATTTGCCAGGCTGGTGCTCCTTTGCGGTCATGGCAGTGAAACCGAAAACAATCCCTACGCCTCGGCCCTCGATTGTGGCGCCTGCGGGGGCAATCACGGTGGCCCCAGCGCTAATGTTGCCGCCGGTATTCTCAATTCCAAAGAAATCCGTCAATTATTGCACACGCAGGGTATCGTTATTCCCGATGAAACCTTTTTTCTGGCCGGTGAGCATAATACCACCACCGACACTGTCCGTTTTCTCAACGAAGCCTATCTCCCGAAGACCCACCAGGCTGAGTTCGAGAATTTCAAACGCGATTTGGCCCTGGCAGGGCAAGCAAACGCAGTAGAAAGGTGGCCGAAACTAACGGGAACAACCGCCCAAAACCCTACCATCAGTCGGCAAGTAGAACGGCGGGCCAGCGATTGGGCCCAGGTGAGGCCGGAATGGGGTCTGGTGAGGAATGCTGCCTTTATTTGTGGTCGCCGGGACTTAACTCGCCAGCTAAACCTTGATAACCGGGTATTTTTACACTCTTACGACCCGCTCCATGACCCTGACGGTACCATTCTAGAAGGTATTCTTACCGCCCCCGTGATAGTGGCCGAATGGATAAACATGCAATATTACTTTTCGAGCATACATAACCAGGGGTTCGGCAGCGGTACCAAGTTGCTGCATAATATTGTAAGCGAGATAGGGGTTATGCAAGGTCAGGAGAGCGACCTGCTGACAGGGCTGCCTCAACAATCGGTAATGGTTGGCGAAGAACTCTATCATGAGCCGATGCGTTTATGTGTGATTGTAGAGGCTTCTACCGCTACCATCACCCAAATTATTGCAAAACACGAAAAATTGCAACATCTTACTGACAATAAGTGGATTAACCTGATAGCTTATAACACCCAGGATAACCTGTTTTACGAATATCTTCCACAAGGCAAGTGGTGTAGGGTTTTTGATATTCCTTAAAGGCCACGGGTTTTATGTGGTGCTGCACAGGATAGTTCTTACCTGCGGTTAAGTCCAAACTGGTCTTTGTTAAAGAAGTAGTCCGTAGTGATTGTAGTTTCTAAAGAAGTGAGGTTAAGATGTTTCCGAGATCTAACTTGAGCTTTCCGGGCCGCAAAGAGTTTTTTTTGGCTCTAATCTCATTGCAACAACTGGCTAATTTAATTGAAGTTAATAGCTTCAACCCCAGGATTCTCGCTACAGCCAAATTTTATTTACAACAGTTGGAGCAAAAGCGGAATTCGATAAAAGACTTGGACTCAAGGAGATTGATCGATGAGTTGTACAGCGAAATAGAATATTATGAATATTCTCAGGCAAAGAGAGATGCACAAAAAATAAGCCACTGGCGTAACGTTTATGATTGTCTTAATACCCAATATGAAGAGATTGTTTTCAGGGGTTAATATTGCCAATTTTTTTGAGAACTTTAACCAACATTGAAGAGGGGATTGATCAATAGACAGCGGCTTAACAGGCACTTTGATGCGCGGCTCTGTCATAAATGAACACAGAAAGGCCGGTTTGAGGAAGGCAGCTTATCCCCTGGAGAGGGTAAAAAGATTGTGGAAATAAGGAGAGCCTCCGCCAATGGGTTCTAGACCATTTCTTCATCTTAAATGAACGTCACTTATTTCAAGTGCTAAAGGCATATGTAGAGTACTTCTATAAAGAAAAATCCATCAGGGGACTGGTCAAGCCATACCAAAAACTCCACCTCTACCTCCTTGCAAAGGTGAAAATAGTTGCCATCCCAGGACCTGGCGGATTACATCATTGCTATAAGAGGGCAGCTTGAGTGTTTGGAAACACCCGGATGTGTTAAGTACCCATTCCAGGGGAATAGCAAATTGGCGTGCTGAAACTTAAAGACTCAGGCTGGTTTCGGTTGCCCTCAGATATATACCGTAATTATTACAGTAGTGGTTAAAATAACCCATTTTCGCGGGCATAGATTATCGCCTGAATACGGTCACGTAAACCTAACCGGGAGAGGATATTGGAAATATGGTTTTTTACGGTGCCTTCGCTGATAAAAAGCTGGCCGGCGATCTCACTATTGGAAAGCCCCTGTGAGGTCAACTTCAAGACTTCTAATTCTCGTTCGGTCAGACCTGAATTGGAGATAACTCCCAGGGATTTATTTAGAGCCCGGTCTGGGCTGGCAGGCGCAGGTTCGGGCTGTTTGCCAAGCGAAGATATTACCTTCTGGGCCACTGCCGGGTCGAGCTGGTAAATCCCTTTGTGGACAGCGATAACAGCCTGAGCCAGGTCGTCTTCCGGGATTGTTTTAAGCAGGTAGCCGCTGGCTCCTGCTTTGAGGGCGTCAATCACGTATTCTTCATCGTCAAAGGTGGTAAGCATCAGGATTTTGCAACTTAAGAGTTGACGTTTGATCAGGGCCGTAGCCGCTACCCCGTCCATCACCGGCATGCGTACATCCATCAGGATAACGTCAGGTTTGAGTTGCTGCGCCTTTTCGAAGGCTTCCTGACCGTTGGAGGCGGTTCCAACTACCTCAATCCCCGGCTGCAAACTGAGCAGAGAGGCAATTCCCTCGCGCAATAATCGCTGGTCGTCGGTGATGAGCAGGCGGACGGGCGAATTTGTGGGGTGGTCTGTGGTCATATACGTTATACGCCGCTTTAAGAATAAGCCAGGCTGGGTTCGGTTTGACCGGCGGACGTAGTTGGCTCGCGGGCAACAATAGCGAGCAACCGGGTTCCCTGGCCCGGCTGACTATCCAGGCAGAACTGGCCGCCAATCATCTCAAGCCGCTCCCGCAAACCTTGTAAACCGTAACCGCCCGCAGGTGAAGAGCTATTTTGAAAATTCTGAGTGTCAAAACCTTGCCCATTGTCTTCTAACTGTAACGCTACCCGGTCGGATTCAAAGCGCAACCTTAGCTTAACCTCGGTGCACCGGGCGTGGCGCTGAATATTGGTCAAACCTTCCTGGGCTACCCGGTACAGCACCATCAGGATTTGCTTGGAGCAGCCTTCTTCGCTGCCGTTTATTTCCAGCTTTATACGCAGTTGCTCCGTTTGCAATCGGGCTACCAGGAGGGGCAGGTTTCTTTCCAGTGAGAAAAGCTCCTGGCTGGTGCGTAACGATTTAACCGACTCCCGGACATCCTGCAGGGCTTCGTTTGACAGCCTGCGGGCATCGCTGAGGGCCTGGTCGGCCTCCTGGGGATTTTTCTCCTTGAAGGCTTTAGCTTTACCCAGCAAAATGCTGATTACAGTCAGGTAATGCCCCAGGCTATCATGTATATCACGGGCCAGCCGGTTGCGCTCCCTGGTGGCGGCCAGCTCGGCCACCTGGCGTTGTGAGCGTTCCAGTTCCTCCAGGAGACGCTCGGCCCTGGTCCGGCTGGCTTTTTCTTTTATCAGGCTGTGGGCCGTGGTAGTCAAAAAAATCAGACAAAGGGTAAAAATTTCGATAAAACCGGTTGGCCGCGATATGTCAAAGTTGGCTGGCGGAAAGAAACTGACCCGGATTACAAAGGCCAGCCAGGTAACCAGCCCTACCCCGATACCGACCCGGCTGCCAAAGTACAGCAGCGCCGAAAAAGGGATGATCAGGTAGATAAACAGGGTCACCTCGTTAGCGTTTACCCAGGAGATAAACAACACCAGGCAGACCCGCAGTAAAAAGTAGCCGGTAGCCACCCGCAGGGGGATTTCTTCGTCCCAGCGCCAGGATTCGTACCGGTCAATCACTATAAGCATCAGGGTCGCCACAACCACTAATAAAAACTGCTGCCACTGGTAGCCCAGGTTACCAATATCCAGGAAGCCTCTGGCGGACCCCACACTAAAACAGGCTCCCAGGTATAGCGGGGTCGAAATCCAGTCAAATGGTTTGGAAATTAACCAGCCCGACCAGTGACGGCTGCTTTCTTTTTGCCCGGTTATTCCCTGCACCACACCACTCATGACAATAACCTCAAATTTTTTCCTGACAAATACTATTAGTTACCTCTGCTTAACCTTGTTTCCACTATAGCAGAGGGACCGGACTTGAACAATATGCCGCAAGGCATATGCCTGGCGACCTATCCAAAATAGGTCCCTCGCCACATCCAGGATCCTAAATTGGCTGGTAAGTTTACTTTCGTAAAACAAATTGCATGAAACCGGGAGCGGTCCCGAATCTATAAGGTTAGAAAGGAACCATGATGAGCAAGATTCGTTTACGATTGGGCTGGTTGGTTTTGTTGTTAGGCGTCTTAACCCTGACGGCCTGTGGTGCAGATACTCCTACCGCCACTACTTCCAGCACACCTGCGGCAGCCAATACCACTATTGCGTCCATCCCGCCCACTACTGGAGTTGCTGCCACAACTTCTGCCGCTTTAACCACTTCTGCCGCCTTAACCACCTCGGCGGCTCAAACCACTGAGGTTATTAGTACGACCAGCGCTGTTGCCACTTCGAAAACCTTGCGCGGTCAACGTTATTGCGAAGTGTTGCCGGTCTTTATGGAAAACGGCAAGCTGGAAGAATATGTTTACAATACCCAGGGTCTCAATGATTGCCCGGACGCTCAGTGGAAAGCCCTGAACGCTGACAACCTGGCAAAAAACCTGGGAGCAGTCAAAGTAGTCTTGAATGGACCGCGTTACTGGATGATGGACCAGATTATTGCCAATGGCGATAGCGCGGGTGGGGATGTCAAAACTTTTGGCGACATGCAGATGCAGCTGCGGGCAAAAGTCGAAATCCCAATGGGACAGACCAGCGCCGGCGGTTCTTACTACACAGATAATGTGGTGGACCGTAATACTGAGTATATATTCAAGGCTGGCCAGCCCCTTTACCAGCTTGTTAATCCGCAGGGTGATGTCTACACAATGCAGACTTACTCCCAAATAGTTGACCCCACCCTCACTCTGGAAGACCTGCCCAACCTGGGTAGCCGCCTGAAACTGCCTACCGGCTGGCAATACCGGGTAACTACTCCCGCCCAGGATTTGCACCTGGTCGCCCACGGCAAAGCCTATCTTATCCAGGATGATCTGACCAATTCCTACCAGAAGGAAATACAATGAACCTGGTGTGGCGGGTTTCAATTCACGGTAAATAATGATTTTGCCAGAAAAGGAGTGGCCTGGCGGCGAAGAAACTAACTCTCTGAAAAATAAAGCCGCCACCGCCGCTTTAACCCTTACATCTGAGGTTTTGAAAGAATTGCAAGAATTTTTTAAGGTCAATTATCCCAAGGCTTTGGAGCGAGTTAAAGTATTGTTGAAAGGAAGAATGATAGGTTCCAGGTAAACCGGAATGTAGCATCTAAAATAATCCCGGTCTATATATCGTCTGATGTGATTCTGTGTCTAGTGCTTTAAAATTCATTCTTACTGGCAGATTTGGATATAAGTTGTCTGGAAATAGTGCCTGAAAATTGGCCCTTACAACCCTTAAATTTTTGACAATTCTGACAGTCTCCTTTACATTTGGTTTGATTAACCAGGCCGGGTAAATTACAACTCTTATATTTTAGTAGGAAATTATTATGGCACAACAAGAAGACAATGAGACAGAGGCTAAACAATCAAAATTTGTGGAGGCTACTTTCTCACTACATCGAGGTCAATCGGAAAAGCTTGATATGCTGGTTGAAAATTACCACTCAAGGACCGGTAAAAATATTACCCGTGATGAAATTATAAGGGTATTGATTGATGGATCAAACCTTTTTATGATTATGGATAGATTGGAAAAATAGAAAACCCGGCTTGATGGCTGGTAATCAAGCGACTGATGTGGCTGGCGATTATTATAGAAGTCGAAATAATCTCTTAGGCCGTTTTCAGCCTCAAAAGTGCCTGCGTAATTGGGCAGGTAAAGATTCTCCCACTTTTTTGCTCGCCAAAGTCTTTCGGTGAAAATGTTGTCCAGCGCCCGACCCTTACCATCCATATTGAGCTTGCTACCTGCCCCTTCTACCAGCCCCGTATACTGCGGGCTGGTAAAGTGACTGCCCTGCTCGCTGTTGAAAATCACCGGATGCGCACTTTTCAGAACTCGTTCAACTGCCTTGTTACAAAAGTTTGTTCGAGACTTTCACTTACTTCCCAGCTAACAACGTAGCGACACCCGCTGAATATTTCTTCCTGCGTGTTGTCATAATCGTCAATATATACCCAATTCGACCTTCACCGGTTGTCCGATTCTGCTACGCTATTATAGGCAAACGGCGTAAACAAAAGAGCCTGTCAAAGCGGCGCCTGCCTTGCCGGGTTATACTAAATTTGAAAGATGACATTCAAGCCTGAATAAAAAACACTACCCTAACACCAAACTGGCAAGACGGTCTTCACCGACTAAAAGGGATAACCCCTTGCTCCCTGCAAACCCTTCAGGCAGGAAATTTCACCGCAAATATTGGCCGCGTGAACAATTACAAACATAGATAGAAACCAGGCCAGAGTGTGCTGCTCCAACTCACCCTGACCCATATCAATGCTCCGGTCCAGGTCTTCCGGGGTAAGGCTTGCCAGGTATTGGTCGGAGGAAGCGTAGACTGCCTGGGCGTATTGGCGCAAAGCGGCTAAATCAACCTGTACCCGGTGAGCCCAGGGGCCGTAATTTTCCCACTCTGGTCCAGGGCGGGGCATTGGCTCGCTTATCCCGGTCTGGCCCGCCCATTCCGGCAGGGCAGACATAGGCGCGGTCCCTTTAAGTATTCCATTGATGAACATGTCTTCCGTAATAATCGCGTGAGCGTAAGTTGCGCCTAGGGGATTGGCAGTACCAGGCGGCAACCAGTGGGTCTGTTCCGGGGAAACATCTGCCATTGTCTCTTCCAGAAGGCCGTGGGTATCCCTGAGCTGCTGGCGTAATAAAGTGATGCTATCCATTGACGAAATCCTCCCTTCAAAATTTTGCGAACAAAATTTAATCTCTCCTGCCAGGTCAATTCAGACCGGAAAAAACCGGGGGGGATTTTTGCAGGAGATTACAATTTTTCCAGGGATCGTATCGGAACACTTTATATAATATATTAAAATGAGGAAGTTAGCACTACTTTTTTAGTTTAAATGTAGTTTTTCAAACCCTAAATAAAGTTTCGTGTAGCAATGGCTGCATCGTTTGAAACCAGGTCGGGATTTACACTTGCAGAAAGCGTGAGAAGTTGTGCCAGGTTAATACCCTGTTTTGAGGCCGGCGTTACCGGTAACATCAAATAAAGGGCCGGGTCAAATGAATATCTGACCCGGCCCCTTTTAAGCTAACTCCCTCTGGCTTTTATCAAAAGTCCCACCCAACGTTAGGACGGGGGTCAAGGCGGTAAACTCGGACGTAATCAAAGTTAGCCGTAAACCCGCTGCCACCCATCGAAACCAACCCTATTTTTGCGTTAGAACCTAAATTGTGAGTGTAAGACCCACCCTTCTCCCATATCTTTCCGTCTACACTGCTATAGGGGGTATAAACTTCCTGGTTCTGGACAGTGCGTTTGGCGATGCGGAGATAGGTCCACTCACCGGGCGGGCCGACAATAGTGTTGCCGTAACGGGGAAATTGGGGTATCTCCTTGGCGAATTCGATCTGGCGGGTATTCCAGTTTGAAAATGGGGCCATTTTGATAAAGTTGTCGTCATCTTTGTAAATAACCAGCCCGGCCTGGACGTAATTAAAGCAACACCCTTCCGCCGGGACACTTAGCTTTACCCGCGTTTCGACCATATAGTTGCCTTTCGGGACCGGTTCGGTCAGGACCGAGGCGTTATTGCTATCCTGGTAAAGGTCAGCGGCCTGGGTATCAAAGCGGAAAGTGTTATTTTCAAGACCGAAAGTTCCGGGAGCAGGCTGGCGAATCCAACTCCACTGGGGTCCCAGCGTATTCGAATTAAAATCGTCCGAATAGGCTCTTTCCAGGCTGGCCGGTGTATCGTTTCTGGCGAAACGGGGCTTATAGGTGGTCTTCTGGTAAGGCTGGGCCGCCGGGGCAGGCATGGGGCCGTCCGAAGGGCCGAAACCACCCCGCAAGACAGGCCAGCCGTCCTGGGTCCAGTCGAGCGGGTCCATTAAAACCGGGCGTTTGGTGAAGTCGGTTGTACTGGCAAAATAGGGGTCCGTACGGTTGACCGCGTGATAAACCGTCCAATCCTGGCCGTCAAAGTCGCGGAAGACGGCATTATGGCCGGGGCCGACCCACCTGTTACCATTCATAGTGATAACCGGGGTGCCACCTGCCCTCGCCGCCAGGAGAGAAATTCCTTCACGGTCTACGAAAGGTCCAAACGGACTGACCGACCGGCCCACAAAAACATCATAACCGGTAAGTGGCCCGTTGCAGCAGTTCGTGGCCGAGACAAAAAGATACCAGTATTGGCCGTGCTTGTAGAGGTTTGCCCCTTCGTACTTGTTATCAATGGCGATAGCCTGTTCACTGGCAGGGTCAGAAGTAAAACCGTCCGCCGAAAGCTGGCGCGCCGAAATACCGCCGAAATAACTGCCGTAGAAAATATACTTGTTGCCGTTATACTCAATAACATCCGGGTCAAAGACCCAGCGGCGGTCGTTCGGGTTGGCGTTCGGGGAATGTGGTTCTACTACCGGTGCGCCGTGGTCGGTCCAGGGTCCCGCCGGGGTGTCGGCTGTTGCCACCCCGATGGCGCTGCCGCCGCCCGGCAGACTGGTATCGCTGGCGGTAAAATAGAGGTAATATTTGCCGTTCAGGAATTCGATGTCGGGGGCCCATAAACCGGCGGTGGGGTTGACCCAGGCCGGACGGCTGGGGAAAACGTCGCCCAGGTAAGTCCAGTTTACCAGGTCGTGTGATTTGAGGACCGGCATCAGGTGGAAATTAAAGTCGGTATTGGCAGAATTGCGGTCACTGTCGTTTAGCGGGTCGGTGGTGCAGAATATGTACCAGTTGTTGTCCCCCTTTCCCTGGCCGTAGATAATCGAGGGGTCGGCGCAGCTTTCGACCTTTCCATCCCCCGGAATACGGATGTTGAGCGGGTTGGTATAGATGGGGCTCCGGCTCCGGTCGCCCTGGTCCTGGGCTGCAACCGGGGAACCGGCGCTGGCCGTTCCAACGGTGGTCAGTATAACGGTCAGCAGCAGCCCCACGATACTTAACAGATGGATAACTCTCTTCCCTGAGCTAGTACGTTTTCGCAGCATTGCGTGTCTCCTTTTACAGTTACCGGGAACCACTCCCGGCATAGTTGGTTCCCCAATTCAACACTAACCGGTTTGTAACTATAACCATAGTTATCAATAAAAAAGCTTAAAAAGAAGCTAAAAAAAGGCTAAAAGGATAAGAGAAAACGGAGAATTGGCGCGACTTATCCTTTTCCTGCCTGCAACAGGTGGGGTAACTTCCGAAAACAGGTTGGCAAGTCCCTTTCGGGCCAGCGGTAAACGGCGGTAGAAAACGCAATAAGTTATAGTGGTGAGGCAGTAGAGGATGTAGATATGAAACAGTATGCTGGCGGGCAAGCTGGCATTATTTGGCTGGTGGTTCCTGACCCCGATAAAGTATGTCGCCTGGCAGGGCCCCACAAGATAGGCTCGACAACATTTCAAAATACTCAGGCCAGATACCTTGTTTTTTAGTTAGAGCCCTGGTGAATAATACCATGACATCTATATGGCATAACTTTTGGTATTTGTAAAGAGGTTTTACGCCAAAAACCAACAATACCGGTTAAATAAAGAGTGTAGCCATAAAAATTCTCTAATATTTAGAAAGCGAAAGCCTGGTATTTTTCTTCCCCTTCCTGGAGTTCGTCTACCACCGGGTTAAAACGCAGCCAGAAACGGGCCCGTTCGGAAAGAGTTTCCCAGACTTTCCGGGGGATGACAATATTGACTTCCGGGCGAAATAACCAGCGGCGGCTGTAACCGATAACAACCATCGGGCGGGGAGTATCGGTTTTGTTTGGGGTTCCCCGGTGCAAATGCCGGACATCTCTGACCATAACATCACCCTTTTTAAGGAGGACCGGTTCAAGCTTAACTTCCCCGCCTTCAAGCTGTCGCAAGCCTTCCTCTTTGGAAAGCATGTGCGTCCCCAGGGCGACTTCAAAAGGTCCATTTTCCATTGTCATATCAACGAGAGGGAAATTTACTGCTAACTGGTAGGGTGGGGTTTCTTTACCGGTCTCAGGGAATAACAACTGGGTATCGCGGTGGATTTCCTGGTATTCCGAGCCTTTCAAGGGAGTATCGGTTGCCAGTTGGCACATCACCCCATCTTTTCCGACAAGCTGTTCCACTACACTTAAAATAATATCGTTCTCGAAAATTTCGGGGTCTGCGAAAGGTTGGATAAAAGGAAGAGTTATATAATAACGGTGTGGTCCCCGGTTCAGGCGGTGTCCCTCCCGTTCGATGTGCCGGTTCATTAAAGGTAAAAAACTGGCATACCAACGGTCTATTTTGGCCTGGTCTATCACGTTCGGAATTATACATAAACTGGTTTTACGCACTTGCTCGGCATATTCCCTGGCCCGGTTGATTTCTTCACTTTCCTCTGGCGTCATCGTCGTCTCCTTTTGCAGATAAAAATCGTTCTTGGCCCCTTTATCCCGCGTCCATTTTAAATAACTCAAAATGGACGATGGCAAAAACCGCTCCTTTGGGGAGGTTAAGTTTTCATCTTAAAGCCGCATTTCCGATGCCAGGGCTTTGCCCTGAAGGGATCTATTTATTGACTAATTCGACTTAAAATTACTATAAAAAACCCTTTGGAATTAGAAAACTTTCTATGGGTCTAATCCTTAACAAGGTACCAAACCTGGGCTGCCTACCTAAAATCGCCCGCTATTTATACCAAAAGGAGTGGCTTACACAGCGTGACCGAGGCCAATTTAACCCGTTTGCAGGTCGTTATTTAGGGGCTTTTTGATATAAAATACAAGACCCGGTTTACCAAAATTTCAGGCAAACCGGGTCTTGTATGAAAGGGCAAAAGGTAAAGGTAAGGGAGGCAAAATTTCCAATTTTTGGAAAATGCCGGGGCCGGTACTTATAAAACGCCGGTCGGCACCAGGTACCAGTAGGCTTTGTTAAAGACCATCTTTTCGTAATGGACGTGACGGCTCGGTTCGTGCAGTTTCGGCGGGTGGGTGTAATCAAAATTCAACATACTCGCCTTGTTGTAACCGGTCTCCAAAAAGCACATTACATGGCCTTCGTACTTTTCTTCCCCAACTTCTTCCTCGATTCCCCGCAGCCTTCCGGCCAATCGCTCGACAATCACCGGGGCTTCAAAATGGGCGGTGCTGCCCGCTTTACTGATCGGCAAATCTGTGGTATCTCCGAGGGCCCAGATATTCGGATAACCCTTCACCTGGAGGGTGAAGCGGTCGGTTTTAACCCAACCCTGCTCGTCGGCAATAGGGTGACCTTGCAGGAATTTGGCTCCCCGGTGAGGTGGGACCATGATTAACAGGTCGTATTCCAGGTCGGTCCCTTCCATACTCCGGGCGATTTTTTCTTCCGGCAAAACTTCTTCCAGGTTAAAGAAGGTCTCGATGTTGACTCCCCGCTCCTCAAGCAGAGGTTGGGCCATTTCGGCCACGCTTTCAATCGAGAAGACCCGGTTCAGCGGGAAAGTATAGGTTAGCTCGGTTTTATCCCGGATTTTCCGGTCGGTCAGGTATTCGTCCAGCAGGAAAGTAAATTCCAGGGGTGCCACCGGGCATTTATAGGGTAGCCCACCCACGCCTATTACAATCTTACCGCCCCTGAATTCTTCCAGGGCGGCGTGTAGTTTGAACGCGGCTTCTTCGGTGTAGAAGTAATGGGCCCCGGCACTGAACCCCGGAATGTCTTCTGGTGCCACCTGGGAACCGGTCGCCAGCACCAGGTAATCGTAGGCCAGGATGGTATGGTCTTCCAGTTCGACCTCCTGAGTGGTTGTATCAAGACGGCAGACCTTACCGATAACCAGTTTTACCCGTTTGCGCAAGAGACTCGCCAGGGGACGACTGAGGGTCCGTGGGTCTTGCTTGCCGAATGGTACGTAGAGCCAACCGGGCTGGTAGAGGTGGCGGTTACTGGCGCTGACCAGGGTTATTTGAGCTTCTTTGCTTTTTAACTTTTTTGCCAGCAGGTTGGCTACCAGTGTACCCCCCGTGCCACCTCCCAGCACTACAATCTGTTTCATTTGTTTTTACACTCCTTTGTGTCCCCTGGTCTGGCCGGGCTTGAATGGTGACCCCTATTCAAGCCCCAATCAAAGGCCGGGGATTTATAATTCACTTAATCTTGCGACAAATGAAACGGGTAGCGCCGTCAACTTCTTCCATACCCAGAAATTCTTGTTTGGCCTTGGCAAGCCAGGCCGGAATATCTTTTTTGCTGCCTTCGTCGCTTGAAATTACCGCGATTACGTCGCCCACCTGGGCCATTTTAATCTGGCGGATAAGCTCCAGTAAGGGGCCGGGGCAAAAGCTGCCGCGCGCGTCTGCTTCCCTGGTAATGGTTATACTTTGCATTGCCTGGTTCCTCCAATCCTTTAGTTGGTGGTTGTCTTTTCCTGGACTTGACGGCCCGGTTGCTATGGTTAAAACCGGGAAGGTTTGGGTAGCCGGACCGTCACAGGTTTGGAAATTAGATAAAAATAATCTGGCCGCCCTCGGCCTCCTTAATAAAGCTGGCAACCCCGGTTACTTCGCTGACGACCGGTTCGAGGTCTTCCAGGTGGATATTAAAGAGGTCCATGGTCATACCGCAGGCTTTCACCTTGAGATTGCCCAGTTCCATAGCGTCTTTGAGGGTAGCCATCCAGGATGGAACCTGGCGGGCTTGCATCATTTCGAAGGCCGGTCCGGCGTAATCCTCGAAATCTTTGCTGAAGCGGCGGTTGGTCTTCCAATCATCTTTCCTGAAGCCGATCAGGCCCCAGAAAGTCAGGAAGACGGTTACGTCTTTTTGCATGGCGGCGGCGCCGGTTGCCATGGTCACGGCGGCCATAATTTTATCTACCGTACCAGAAAACAATACGATAGAGAACCTGTCAGTAGTCTCGTCCATTGTTTTAGCCTTTCTCGACAAATAAATAAACTGCTTTTTTATCCCATATCAGGTATACCTCTCAGGTATAAAGAAAACTTAAGCCGGGTATGAAGAAAACTTAAAGAATTAGGCTGGCTAAAAATTATGATTTGGCCTGAAAACAGACTGAAGGTGACCTAACCTTTAAACTTTCTTCAAAGATTTCCTATATTCACTTCATACCTGGCTTGTAGAATCAAAGGGTAGGAAGATTTTCTTTAAAAGATAAAGGCCGGGCTAATAAAGCCGGGTAAGAGAAAGGAACCAGGAAAAAAATGGATATGGAAACAGTCGTGAAATGGGATAAAAAGGGCCTGATGCACTTTTCCGCCATGTCCGAAAGCGGCCATACGGTCGAGATGGACGCGGTAAAAGCGGCCGGGGGAGATGAGCAGGGCTTTTTCCCCAAGACCTTATTACTGGTAGCGCTCGGTGGTTGCACCGCCATGGATGTGCTGCCGATTTTGCGGAAAATGCACCAGGAAGTTACCGATTATCAGCTTGAAATAAAGGGAACCGTCCACGAAGGGCACCCGCGCAAGTTCGAAAAAATTGTAGTCGAACATATCCTGACCGGTCACAACCTGAACCCTGAAATGGTCCAAAAAGCCATCGCGCTTTCGCACGATAAATATTGTAGTGTTTCGGCCTCGCTGGCAGGGTCGGTAGAAATCGAAATGACCAGCCGGTTAATTGAAGCCGCGCCGGAACCATTGTTAGCCCCGGCCTAGCCTGGTCGGAGCTTAAAACAGGGGAAGATTTAGTTTTAGAAAACCGCCAATTAACACCGGGCGGTTTTCATTTTGATAGGCGATACCGGGTCACCCAACGGGTGGCCCCACTAAATCTTTAAACTTTCTTCATATTTAGGCCAAAGTTTCTTTAAACCTTTTCCCTAAAATGGCCGGGTAAGCTAACCCTAAAAAGTATACTGCTCTATTTCACCGGTGAAATCCTGCCAGGGGTAAAGCCTTACAAGAGATAATAAAGTCAACAGAGATAAACAAAAACAGGAGCAACTTACCCATGTTTAATAACCTTTTTGGTTTTGGTAAAACCGGCCATGCTTTCGAAGAGATAACCCCCCACCAGCTTGAGCAAAAACGGTCAGGTGATGAGCCGGTCCAGATTATTGATGTCCGGGAAGCTTACGAGTACAGGGAGGGACACATTCCCGGCAGCAAATTGATTCCCCTGGGACAACTTTCTAACCGGCTGCACGAGCTTGGCCCTAAGACCAGGGAAGTTATCGTGGTTTGCCGGAGCGGGGGCCGGAGTGGGCAGGCCGCCCACCAACTGGCGGGTCTGGGTTTTAACAAAGTGGTTAACCTGCGGGGAGGGACGATGGGCTGGATGCGGGCCGGGTTGCCCCTGGAAAGATAGCCAAATTGAATTTTTCCAGCCTTTCGCTACTAGGGCTTTCGCATGAAGCACTAACCTTGAAGTGATTTAGCGCTTTACCCTGGCTTTTCCAGGTCCAAAGCGAAAGTCGTATTTATAAGAAAAAACTTTACACTTTATAGACTATTTTATTTATACTCCTCTTTACAAAACATGTTGAAAGTGAGGTTTCAAAGATGTTTTTCAAACAAATTCGCCTGGCCGCTATGGGTTGTGCCAGTTACCTGGTCGGGTCGGAACAGACCCACCAGGCCGCGGTTATTGACCCCAGTTGGAACGTCGAAGAATACATTAAAGAAGCAGAAGCGAACGCCTTAAAGATAACCCATATATTTGAAACCCATCTTCATGCCGACCATGTGAGTGGCAACCGCCGCCTGGCGGCCCTGACCGGGGCGCAGATTTATCTGCACAGGCAAGCGAACGCCAGCTTTCCTTACCAGCCGCTGGAAAGTGGCAGAGTTATCGAACTGGGTGAGGTCTCCCTCACGGTGCTGGCTACACCCGGCCATACCTGGGAATCCATTACCTTGCTGGTAGAAGATAAAGCCAACCCTGGGAGTACTCCCAGGTTACTTTCCGGCGATACCCTTTTCATCGGGGACGTGGGGCGCCCAGATTTTGCCGGCCAGGAAGGAGCGGGGTTTCTTTTTGACAGCTTGCAACAACAAATCTTGCCCCTGCCAGACGCGACCGAAGTCTATCCGGCCCACCTGGCCGGGTCGTTGTGCGGGCGGCGGATGAGCGAGGCATTTTCTTCTAACCTGGGGTTGGAAAAATCTACTAACCTGGCCCTCCAATTTTCCAACCGGAAGGCTTTCGTAGATTACCTGACCGCCGATTTACCACCCACGCCCCCCGACTTTCACCGGATTGTCGAGTTAAACCGGGCCGGGGCCCCTGCTACCCAGCAACCACTGACCGAGTGCAGGACTGACCTGCTCTGGCGGCTGGGAGGAGCCTCGCAACTGGTCGACGTGCGAGAGCCTGAGCAATTCTGGCAAGGCCATTTGCCGGGCGCTATAAATGTGCCCTTAAGTTTGGGCCAGTTCGGGGCGACTGTTGCCTACCTTACACCCGCCGAAACCTCACTTGTCCTGGTTGTCAATAACCCTGATGAAGCGAGCCAGGCGCAAACCGCCCTGGGCGTGGTAGGACGCTATAAGGTGGCCGGATATGCCTGTAACGACAGGGTAACCCTTCCAACCGGAGCTTTGAAAGAGGCCGAAGATCACCGAATTACCCCGGCGGACCTGGCGCAAGCACTGCAAACCTCGGATACGCCGCCATTTATCCTCGATGTGCGTGAGCCTTCGGAATATTTGGAGAACCGGCTGCCTTCCGCTGTAAATATCCCTTTACGGTTCCTGGCTCACAGCCTGGCCGAACTGGAAGACTTCAGGGAGCAACCGCTGGTGGTAGTCTGCGCCTCCGGCTATCGTTCCAGTGTAGCTACCAGTTTCCTGCTGAACCAGGGCTGGACAAAAGTTAAAAACCTTAAAGGCGGTATGAACGGCTACACCGAGTTTGAGACTTCGGGGGCCAACCTGGCCCTGAATTAACCGGCCAGGAAGGGAGGTGGGGAACCCCTTAAGTGAGGTTCCCCTTTATTAATTTATGGCGAGTTTTTTTGTAGCCCTGGCAATCGGCCTGACTACCGGGCTTATTCTGGCCCTGGTCGGGGGCGGTGGTTCCATTCTCACCGTCCCGGCCCTGCTTTATCTTTTGGGAATGAGTATCGGTCCGGCCACTACTACTTCGCTGGTGGTAGTCGGAGCTAATGCAGCCTTTGGGGCCTGGCGGGTCTACCGCCGAAATGGTTTATCCGTTTTAAGGGTTGATTATGGAGTCGCACTGGGCCTAAGCGGTCTGATAGGGACCCAGGTCGGAAACTGGCTAAACCACACCTTGCCTGCCCAGGTAACTTTGCTCGGCTTTGCCCTTCTTATGCTGGCAGTGGCAATTCCTATGTTAAGACCGCCCCGGCTCGAAACGAAAAATGCTGAAATTAGTAAGCCTGGCGCAAACTGGCTTAAGGTCGGCTTAATCGGCCTGGGCCTGGGTTTCTTGACCGGTCTATTTGGAGTAGGCGGTGGGTTTTTGATTGTGCCCGCCCTGACCCTCTTGCTCGGCTTCCCCATGCGACAGGCCAGCGCAACCTCGCTGCTGGTGATTTTTATCAATTCCCTATCGGCATTATTGGGAAGGTGGCCCCTGGACGGGCTGGATTGGGGTTTACTGGCGGCGCTCCTGGTTGGGGGCGTAACCGGCACCTGGCTGGGCGGTAACCTGGGACATAAACTGGCTGATAAAAAACTGCGACAAATCTTTGCGTGGTTGGTAGTAATAATTGGTGTTTATATTGCCTGGCAAGCCCTGAAGTAGAATACGGTAGATATTTACCAAAATTTTCCTTATTTATCCTGGGAGTTAACCTCTGGTGGTTACCTTATATGATAATTAATATGGTAGTATTAAACTAAAGACTGCCAGGTTAAGGCTTCTAAAATAAATAGAGGAAGGGCAGGCCCACTACAAATGACAGAGCCACTTCAACCGGACAATTCTAAGAAAATCCTGGTCATAGAAGATGAGGAAAGTATCTGGAGCCTGGTTAAGAACTACCTTGAGCGCGAAGGCTTTAAGGTAGAAGTTGCCACCGAAGGACGGCAAGGGTTAGAAATGGCCCGGCAGCACCGCCCCGACCTGGTAATCCTGGATTTGATGCTGCCGGGTATGGACGGCCTGGAAGTTTGCCGTATCCTGCGGGGCGAGTCTTCGGTCTATATCCTGATGCTTACAGCCCGCACCGATGAAGTTGACCGGGTGGTGGGGTTGACTATGGGCGCCGATGACTATGTAACCAAGCCTTTCTCTCCCCGTGAACTGGTTGCCAGGGTTAAAGCGGCCCTCCGCCGCCAGCAACTGGATAGTGTGCAGCCTGCCCCTGCTCAAACCACTCCGCCTTTACCACTCGAACCGGCCCACCTTGATTTTGGCAATCTGCATATCGAACCGGATGCCCGTAAAGTCTGGGTTAATAAGCAACTCCTTGATCTGACCCGGACCGAATTTGACCTGCTTATGACCCTGGCGGCTACGCCTAACTGGGTCTTTAGCCGCGAAAAGCTCCTGGAAATTGTCTGGGGTTACGACTTTTTTGGCGACGAGCGGGTGGTAGATGTCCATATCGGCCAGTTACGCAAAAAAATTGAAGCAACCGGGGGCGGACAACCGGTTAAAACGGTCTGGGGTGTCGGTTACAGGTTTGAACCGATTCCCGTTACGACATCTTCCACAAATCAGAATGAAAAATAATAATAAGAGGTGCGAACTATGCTAATGACTCTGCGCTGGCGGCTGTTTGCATCGTACCTGGCTATTATCGTAGTGGGGGTGGTCACCCTTTTCGCGGCGGCTGGGTGGATTGCCAGCGCCTTTTTCCGGGTCGATATTCAGACCATTCTGGCCGAGAAAGGCAATAGCCCCTCCGGTATCGAAGCCCTGAACGCTTCTTTCAACAGTGGGGTTCACAATGCGCTCCTGGTGGCTGCATCAGCCTCCTTAATTGCCGCAATTATTATTTCGGTCTTTGTCAGCGCCCGCCTGGCGCGCCCCCTTCACCAGATGGTTATTGCGGCCAACCGGATTGCTTCCGGTCACTACGAGGAAAAAGTGCTGGCCCCACCGGTCAAGGAAATCGCCGAACTGGCCGCCGCTTTTAACCAGATGGCAGAGAGCCTCCAGCACAACGAGAAACTGCGCCGGGAAATGGTCTCCGACCTGGCCCATGAGTTGAGGACACCCCTTACCGCTATCGAAGGCCACATGGAAGGTCTTATTGACGGGGTACTCGAACCGAGCCCGGCTACCTTTGGCCGGGTGCAGCGGGAAGCCCGGCGGCTTCACCGGTTGGCCCAGGAGTTAGGCACTCTCTCCGAACTGGATTCTCCTGCGCTTAAACTAAACCTGGAAAAAGTGCCGGTACCGGAAGTTATAGAAGAGGTTGTTAACAAAGTCCGACCCCAGTTTGAATTTAAGGGTATCCACCTGGAAGTAGCCCCTTTAGTTAGTGAGTTGCGGGTTAAGGCCGACCGGGACCGGCTGGAACAGGTTATTATAAACATCCTTGCCAACGCTTTACACTACACCGATACCGGGGGCCGGGTAGTTTTATCGGCAAAAGATGTGAATGACCGGGTGGAGTTTAGCATCCGGGATACCGGGATCGGGATTGCCCCTGAAAATTTACCCCATGTATTCGAGCGCTTTTACCGGGTAGACCGCTCACGGGTCCGGCGGGGTAATACCGGGGGGAGCGGCATCGGCTTGACGATTGTGCAACGCCTTGTGGAAGCCCACGGCGGCGACATCTGGATTGAAAGCGAAGTTGGTGCAGGTACCACTATCCATTTTAATTTACCGGCAGCCTAAAATATTTTTCTCTTTTGAGATTTACCTCTAATACTCTCTAATTCTTTATACCCGGATTCGGCGGCCTTTCATTTATCCAATTTTGTCATTTTATTACCCCAAAGTTCATTCTTCATTGTTACCATGTTAACAAATGAGATTACTTCCTATAGCCCGGTTTTTACAACCCACTTGAGTAAGAATACGCGAAAGGGGGAGATGGCTATGAAAATATTGTTAATTGGCTATAACGGGGCCAATAATACCGGGTCTGAGGCCAGACTCCTGTCTATTATTGAGGATATAAAGGCTGTAACGGGGCCAGATATAAAACTTACCGTACCGACCCTCGACCGGGCTAATACCCTGCACTATATAGCCGAAACGCCCAACCTGCGAGTGGTGCCTTTTGCCCCGGTTTTTTTCAAAGATTACCGGCGCCTGGTAAAAGAGCACGACCTGGTCATCCTGGTGGAGGGTAGTTGCTACATGGATAGTTGGACAAACTTCCTGCTCTGGGCCTGGCTCTGGGCCAGTCATTGCGCCCACGTGATGGGGAAACTTTGCCTGGCTTACGCGGTGGACGCCGGGGAAGTATCTTTCCTGAACCGCTGGCTGGTCCGTCACGAAGCTAACCGGACAAGTATGATAACTACCCGGACCCAGGCAGCGGCGGACCTCCTGAAAAAATGGGGCGTCACTTCTCCGCTGGAAGTAACAGCCGACCCTGCTTTTTCTTACCAACCGGACCAGAGGTATTCAGGCTGGCTACGGCAAGCCTGGCCGGAAACGGCTCATGGCCTGGTGGGCCTCGCTGTTGAGAATATCTATGTCTGGCCGGTGGTCTTGCGGCCCTGGGGCCGCCGGGAAAATTGTTATCGCTGGCCCTATTACTTTTCGCACTCATCCCAGCGCCGCCAGGCCGGGGAAAAGCTGGCCCAGGACCTGGCAAACCTGGCCGATTACATCATAGAGAAATACAACCGGCCCATCGCCCTTATCGGCATGGAACAACTCGACGCCGGTTTCGCCCGGCGGGTCCAGGCAAAAATGGCTAATCCTGGGCGGGCGCGGATATTCGCCTCCCCGGAATACAACGCCTCCCATATGACTTACCTGTTACGCAGCCTGGACCTCCTGGTTACTTCCCGTTACCACGCGGGCGTGCTTTCGCTGGCGGCCCAGGTTCCTCAACTGGCCCTGGGTCACGACCTGCGACTTAAAACCCTTCACCAGGAACTGGGGCTTGGTACCGAGTTCTTCGTGGAAGCGCAAGCACCCGGCAGAGGGCAGATTTTGCAGGAAAAAGCCGGCCGGCTGCTAACCCAACCGGGCCGGGTTAAACCGCTCCTGGCGAAAGCCTATCGCGAACAGCTAAACCGGGCCAGGCTGAACCAGACCATCTTGAGGGAATTCTTGCAGGGCCGGGGCTGGGAGGTAGCGGCATGAAAAAGGTGGTTTTGCTCACCGGGGCCGCCGGGTTCCTGGGGACCCGGCTGGCCCAGCGGTTGCTGGCGGAAAAAGATTGCACCATACTGGCCCTGGTCAGGGCAGAAAACCAGCCTATCGCTACCCAACGGCTTTACCGGGCCTGGTGGGACTGGCCTGACCTGACCGCCGCCCTGGGAAAGCAGGTTGAGGTTATCGCAGGTGACGTAGCTCTACCCTCCCTGGCGCTGTCCTTTGAAGATTATAAAAGGGTGGTGGCCGGGACTACCCACATTATTCACGCGGCTGCCGACCTGCGCCTTAACGGGCCACGGCCTGAAATGCGCCGGACCAATGTGTTTGGTACCCGCAATCTGCTTGAACTGGCCCAGGCGGTCCAGCAGGACCACGGCCTGACCCGCTTTTCGTATCTTTCGACCGCCTATGTGGCCGGGAGAAGAAAAGGTTTGATTTTAGAAGATTCTCTTAGTGATACAGCCGGGTTCGCCAATAACTACGAACTTACCAAATTCGAAGGCGAAAGCCTGGTCCAGGACGCCCGGTCGCATCTCCCTACCAGTATTTTCCGGCCCGGTATGATTATGGGAGACTCCCGGACCGGGGCTGTCAAAACCTTTAACACCTTTTACTATCTCCTGCGGCGTTACCTGACAGGGCGGTTGCCATTCTTCCCGGCCTCGCCTGACCTGCCGCTTAACCTCGTGCCGGTAGACTACGTGGCGGACAGTATCGTCCGGCTGACCTTCACTCCCGAAGCGACCGGGCTTACTTTTCACCTGACGGCTCCCACGGAGGAACTACCGGCAGCCAAAGAATTTTTGGAGTATACCCGCCAGTGGGCGAACACCAACCTTAAAGTTTCCCTACCGAAGGTTCGTTTCCTCCCTGCGCCCTGGCTGCCAGGCCGGACCCGTTTTAACGGGCCTCTTGCCCTGCTACCTTATCTCAAGGAACCGCCGCTCTTTTGCCGGGATAATACCGACCGCCTGTCAGGGGCGTACCCTCTTAAATGGACCTCCTACCTGCCGATCTTGCTGGAATATGCCACTGCTAAGGGGTTTATGCACCGGTCGGGCCGGACCGTTCACGAGCAGATTCTTTACCGGCTCGAACGTAAAAACCACCGGGTGGTCTACCGGGATGCCGCCGGGGGGAAACTCTTAACTCTGAAGGCCGACCGGGTCCGGCGGGAAATAGTGATGGCGACGCACGCCCTCCAGAAACTAGGGATAAAACCGGGGGATAGGGTAGCCCTGGTGGGACTTAACAGCACCCGCTACCTGGCGCTGCTGGTAGCGCTGGGAATGGCCGGGGCGGTCAGTGTCCCGCTTTACTACACCAGCCCACCCACCGAGCTTGCTACCATAATTAAGAATTGTGGTGCCCGGTTCCTCTTTATCGGCGCCCCGGCCCTTTTGAACCGGGTGGCCGAATTCGAGGATAACCTGACCATTATTTCATTTAGCCGGGAAGGAATCCCACCAGGTCTTGCCAGGCCGGTTATGAGCTGGGAAAAGTTTATAGAGCAAGGCTGGTATTCGACCGGCCAACTAACCGCCCCGGTCGGGCCGGACGACCTGGCAACCCTGGTTTACACATCCGGCACCACTGGCCAACCCAAAGGAGTAAGATTTACCCATCGCCAGTTGCGTTGGATGGGCGAGACAATGGCGGGGCTTTTGCCCTGGCAAAATCGCTACACCTCGAACTCGCACCTTTCTTTCCTGCCGCTCAACCATGCGGTAGAGGGTATCCTGGCAACCTACGCTCCCTATTACCTGGCCGGTCGGCTGGAAATTACTTTTCTGGAAGATTTCAAAGAGCTCCCAAAATGGTTGCCTGCGGTCCGGCCCACCATCTTCTTTTCGGTGCCCCGGATTTATGAAAAATTGTGGGCTTCCTTCCAGCAGAGCCGGGCCGGGCGATTTTACCTGAAGACGCGGGAAGGCCCGGTCAAACATCTCTTGCGACCGCTCCTGGCCCGGACCCTCCTGAGAAAAGCGGGGCTCGACCGCTGCGCCCAGCTTATTGTCGGGTCGGCCCCTCTCGCCACGCCGGTTTTACGAGGGTTCCAGGATTTAGGGATTGAGATTCATAATGCCTACGGGCTTACCGAAGCGCCCCTGGTGACCCTTAATCGCAAAGGCTTAAACCGGGTTGGGACGGTCGGGTCACCCCTGCCAGAAACAGTCGTGCGGGTTGCCCCGAATGGCGAAGTGCTGGTGCGAGGGCTGCAGGTTACCGGCGGCTATTTTGAGCGGGACCTCGAACCGCCTCTTGTGGAGGGTTGGCTCCATACAGGTGACCTCGGCTACCTGGATTCTAAGGGTTACCTGGTCATTGAAGGTCGCAAGAAAGAGGTTATCGCGACCTCATACGCCAAGAAAATTTACCCTCAAAAGATTGAAGGGCTATTACGCCAGGGGCCGGGCGTAGTCGAAGCCATGCTGGTAGGAGAAGGCCAACCCCACTGCGCCGCGTTGCTCTGGATCCAGGAAAGGCAGTTTGCGCCTGAAACGGCCAGGGCTCTTGACCTGGCCGTTGCGGAAATAAATAACCAGTTATCCCATCCCGAACAGGTTAAAAGCTGGGCTGTCCTGACCTATGACCTCTCTATCGAACAGGGCGATTTAACCCCCAATCTCAAACTGAAACGGCCTGCCATAGCCTGCCGTTTGGAAGAAACCATCAAAGCTTTGTATGGTGAAGGCGAAGCTCCCGGCACCGTCCTACACCTGGGCCGGGCAGAGCGAGAAGACAGTTCTCCCGCAACCCTTCCTGAGGCCACACCGGTAGTCTAGAGCGATAGCCGGGGAAAGGCGGTCTTGTCAAATGGGGCTGAAGTTGAAAATGGCTGGATGGCTTTTGCCACTCGTAAGGCGGCAAATAATCGTAGTGCTATTCAAACAGACCGCCCAGGCTTTTCAGGCTGAGATGCCACCCCTTGAAGGGCTTTCCACCGGAGAGTGCCTGCGGGAATATGCCATTTTTACCAGGGTCCAGGCCGGGCGAGCTTTGCGGAACCCGCGAAACCAGTCCTTGATCCAGGCCCGGTTGCGCCAGGACGGTTACCACCTGGCCTCAAAAATCAGAAAGCGGGGCAGGCTCAATTCACTAAAAGAGGTAATGGCGGTGGCCCGGCTGCTTTACCGGGCGCTGGCGATTGATTTTGAAGGCACACCCACCGGTGAAATAACCATCCGCCAATGTTATTTCAGCCGGTTTTATTCCGGGCAGGTCTGCGAGGTAATTTCAGCCCTGGACGAAGGTATTTTAGCCGGGCTGGCCGGGGAGGGAAAGCTGAAGTTCTCCCGGCGTATAACCGAAGGCTACCCCACCTGCCGGGCCTGTTTTATGACCAAGGAGGGACAACCATGCGCAAGGCAATTGTAGTCGGCACCGGGGCCGGTGGAGCTACGGCAGCCAGGGAACTGCAAGGGGCTTTTGAGGTAACAGTCCTGGAAGAAGGCCACAATTTCAAACCGCTAGCCTTTGAGATAGAAACTATCGAAAGAATCAAAAAAAGCCACCTGGTTTTTGACCCAGGCCTGGTCCATTTTGTTTTCCCTAACATGCGAATCCGAAAGACCGCCGACAAAATGGTCCTGGTTAACGGCGTGGGCCTGGGAGGGACTACCACTCTTAGCGCGGGTAACGCCTTGAGAATGGATGGGGTCTTGCAGGCTTTAGGGATTAACCTCGACCCGGAATTCGAAGAAGTGTACCGGGAAATCCCTGTTTCTACATGCCACCAGAAGAAGTGGCACAAATATACTCGCCAGCTATTTCACATTTGCGAGGAAATGAACCTTGACCCCGTGCCAGCTCTCAAACTGGGTAATTATGAACGCTGCCTGCATTGCGGCCATTGCATCCTGGGTTGTAAACAGGGGATAAAGTGGGACAGCCGCCAGTATCTTAAGGAAGCCCTGGATAAAGGAGCCACTCTCGTAACCGGGGCCAGGGTTGAGCGGGTCTTGATTAAGGCAGGAGAGGTGACCGGGGTGGAAACCAGGGAAGGACTATCTCACCATTTCTACCCGGCTGACCTGGTGGTCCTGGCGGCGGGAGGACTCGGTACGCCGGTCATTTTGCAAAACTCCGGTATCGTGTGTGAACCCCGGTTGTTTGTGGACCCGGTCTTATGCGTGGCCGCCGAAATCCCCCGGAACTGGCAATGTAAAGAAACTACCATGCCTTTTGTAGTTCAGCGCGAGGGTTACATCCTGTCACCTTACTTTGACTTCGTGAGTTATCTTTTCAATAAAGACTGGAAGTACCCCGCCAGCGATATTCTGGGCGTGATGATAAAACTGGCCGACCAGGAGACAGGCGCTATTTCCAAAGGACACCTGGAAAAGAGCCTCACCTGGCAAGATAACGTGAAGTTACTCGAAGGCGTCGAGCTTTGCCAGGAAATCCTGGCGCACCTGGGTATAAAAAAAGATAAGACCTTCCTGGGAACCCTAAATGCCGGTCATCCGGGGGGAATGTTACCCCTAACAAAAGAGGAAGCGACGACTTTCCACGCCAGGCGACTCCCCGGCAATCTCTATATTGCCGATTCTACCCTGTTCCCCCAATCTCTCGGCAACCCCCCAATTCTAACGATTGTCGCGCTTTCGAAACGGGTTAGCCGGGTTTGTATTCAGAACCTGGCTATGGCGATTTGACCGGGTGAGTGCCCCTATGTTTTTCTTCTGGATTTATGGCCGGGGAAGCAGGTTAAAAATTGCCGGGCTATCGGCTTAACTTCCACCACCTTATACCGTTATATTAACCGCGCGAAGATAAAATGGGAGTGGGCCGGATAAAAGCCCTTAAAGTTTAATTTCAGATTATACAGGAACTGACTTAAACCTAACCACCACGCTACTCTCACGCTAATCCTTCTTCAACCCCTGAACCCTCTCCCTGGTTAGCCTAAAGTTTTCAACCCTGTTAAATCCGCCCTGAAAATTGTTCTGGTGATTAAGTCTGGTGAGGTTTTAATAAAATGGCTAATGAAAAAGGTACTTCCGGGAAGACACCGGAAGAAATCCTGGGGAAACTGCATGGCCCCCAGGCCAGATTTCACAGGACCGCCCGGTCCAAGAAATATGTGCAGGGCCATCGCTATGAGCGCTGGTCCCTGGAAGGCCAGGAAGGTCAAAACACCTACCTGATCCAGGATAAAGATGAATACTGGTATGAGTTGTTAAACCCTTCGGCTGACTCCGATTACGATTTCTGGGAATTTGAGCAGGAGGACGAGTTAGTTTAGCTATAAGGATGCTCATATGTCACAGGTCCCGTTTAGAAATCGCAGACAGGCCGGTGAGGCCCTGGCTGCCAGGCTCACGGCCTATGCCAACCGGCCCGATGTACTCGTTCTGGCCCTCCCTCGCGGAGGAGTCCCTGTAGCCTATGAGGTAGCCCGGACCTTAAAGGTGCCCCTGGACGTTATGGTAGTGCGTAAACTGGGCTTGCCGGGCGAGGAAGAACTGGCAATCGGGGCAATTGCCGTGGGTGGGGTACGGGTCCTCAATACCGATTTAGTGGCCGATTTACATCTTTCCGGCGAAGTTATCGAAAAAGTAGCCAGGGTCGAAATGCAAGAACTGGCCCGGCGCGAAAACCGGTATCGAGGAAACCGGCCCCCGGTGGATGCCAGGGGTAAAACAATAATCCTTATAGATGATGGCCTGGCAACCGGTACGACCATGCATGCCGCCCTAAAGGCAGTTAAAAAACAAACCCCGACCCGGTTGGTAATGGCTGTCCCGGTCGCTCCCGCCGATACTCTCAATGAATTCCGGCCCTGGGTAGATGAAATAGTTTGTGTCCTTACCCCTACCCGTTTTTACTCTCTCGGCATGTGGTACCAGGAATTTCCGCAGGTAAGCGACGAGGAAGTCTGCCGCCTGTTGGATGACGCCGCCCAACCCTACCGGCCAGCCCAAATACCTGGGGAACACACTATATAAAAAAATCAGCCGGTTAATTCAGGGAAGCAACCAGGAAGGGAGAAACAAACCATGAATTCAAAAGAGCAATCAATCAAAAGACAACTTCAGTGTACAAATTGCGGTACCGAAATTAAACAGCTTACCCCCAGTAAAGTTAAAAAGCCCGGTGAACCGGTTGCAGAAGAACTCGAAGAAATTACATGTCCCGTCTGTAACTACCGGTTTGTTGCCGGGGTAGAAGAAACTGAAGCACCACTCCTTTCCAGGGAAGATTTCGAAAATAAATTACGCCAGCTTATCTGGGCCGCCAACCAGGGTGGTATGAAGGGAAGGGACATTATCGAGTCACTCCGCCAGGAATTGGAATTTACGGTCGAATGTGCCGAACCCGGTTTCCACTATACCGTCCAGATAATAAATCTGGGCCAGGAAAATTCAATGAAGGCGCCTGCCCCCAGGGTCGAGGATTACCGGGAGAGATTAGCCAAACACAATTTTAACCAGTCATGAACATTCTGCAAGCTAGCTTTTTTACAAGACTCAAGGAACTTTCTGCAAGGTGGCGGGCTAAGCCGCCGCGGCACGTACCCTATGCGACAGGGAACGCGGCCCTGCTACAGGCGGAGTTATTCAGTCAAAGTTCCCTTGAGGCCCTGGCCCATAGTTTAGCCCAGGCCCACCAGTTAAGCTCCGAACCGGGCGATGTCCGTTTTATCCGGGATACTTTAGATGAATACAGCCAACTTTTACAGGAGGCCTACCGGGTCATCGCCAACCGGGCAATTCTTGAGCAGGAATTAGTCCCAGCCGGAGAATGGTTACTTGACAATTTTCTGCTGGTAATGGAACAAATCAGGGAGATTAAAGAGGATTTGCCGCCCGGTTATTACCGCCGCCTGCCAAAGCTCAAAGAGAACCTTGCTAGCCCTGTGCCAAGAGTCCAAAGCCTGGCGAGAGAATTTATTTCTCACAGCGGAGGCCGCCTTGAGGCTGCCCACCTGATAAGTTTTGTCCTGGCCTACGAGACTGTCACCGACCTTTCGATGGCCGAAATCTGGGCCTTGCCGATTATGTTGCGGCTTGAACTGGTCGAATACCTGGTTAACTGGGCGGCCCGCCTTTTAGACCAGTATAAACAGCTTGCCGAGGTGGAGAGCATAGCCAGCGAATTAGCCGGGGAAACTGACCCTCACGCCCTGCCAAAAATATTGGACGATTATTGCGCCACGCATCAGCTATCCCAGGTTGGTCCGGTCTTGCTCCTTGAGATTTTCAGATTGTTGCAAAACAGGGAAAAGAACCCGGAGGACGCCCTGGGTTACCTGGAAACTCTGATTCTAGCGCGTTACGGCGCTATCGAGGACTTGATAAGGGCGGTTAACCAGGATTCAGTCACCCTTGTAACGGCGGTAGCCAATGCCATTACCAGCATGCGGGCTATTGCCACGATTGATTGGAAAGATTGGTTTGAGCGGGTAAGCCGGGTCGAAAATATTTTGCGACTGGACCCTGCCGGGGTATATAGCCGGTGCGATTTTCCGACCAGGGATCGTTACCGCCATGACATCGAACGGCTAGCCCGTTCAAGCACCTTTAGCGAGGTTGAGGTAGCCTGGAAATTAGTTACCCAGGCCCGGAGTAAGTTGGGGCAAGCCTCACCCGAAACGGCCCTGCGCCAGGGCCATATTGGTTATTACCTTGACGGGGGCGGGTTGGAGGAGTTTGAAAAAGCCCTGGACTACCATCCTGGCTACCGGGAGCAAATCGAGCAAGCCGTCTTAAAGCACCCCACCCCGGTTTACCTGGCCGCAACCGGCGGATTAACCGTTGGGCTTTTAGCCGCCGGATTAAAATTTGCCCGGATTAAAATTAGTCCCAAAAATATCGCGGGTATTAGCCTGCTGGCCCTGCCCGCCTATGACGTGGGCCAACAGGTCGTTAACTGGGGCGTAACCAGGTTATTTAAGCCCCGGATACTGCCCCGGCTCGATATGCAGGCCGGTATTCCCGACGAATACCGCACTATTGTAGTAGTGCCGATGTTGTTACTGACCAAAGAGAGCGTGGAGGGTCAGTTTGAAAAACTGGAAGTGCAGTGGCTGGCAAACCGCGACCCCAATTTACATTTTGCCCTGTTAAGTGATTTTTCTGATGCCCCTCAAAAAATTATGCCGGGCGACCAGCTTCTTTTAGAAACAGCCTTAAACAAGTTAAAAGTCCTGCAAGCTGCCTATGGCCCCGACCGCTTTTTGTTTTTTCACCGCGAGCGCCAGTGGAACCCCCGGCAAGGGGTCTTTATGGGCTGGGAACGCAAACGGGGTAAGTTGGAGGAATTCAACCGGCTGTTGGTGGGCACCACTGATACTTCGTTTATAGTGCAGGAAGGGGACCTGGCAATTTTACCCACCATCCGGTATGTAATCACGCTCGATAGCGATACTCAATTACCCCTCAATACCGCCCGGCAGTTAATCGGGACCATATCCCACCCCCTCAACCGGGCCGTGATTGATAAAACCAAACGGCGGGTGATAGAGGGCTATGGAATTTTACAACCCAGGGTGGAAATGGAGCCGGAAAGCACCCTGAAAAGCCATTTTGCCCGGATATTTGGCGGCCATAACGGGATTGACCCCTATACCGCCGCTATTTCCGATGTTTATATGGACCTGTTTGGAGAAGGGATTTATGCCGGGAAAGGAATTTATGACCCGGCGGTTTTGCGGGAGGTTTTGGAAGACCGTTTTTCGCCGAATACCCTGCTGAGCCACGACCTGCTCGAAGGTTGCTTTGCCAGGGCCGGTTATATTAATAATTTACAGCTAATTGATAACTTCCCAACCGATTACAGGGTCTATACCGCCCGCTTGCATCGTTGGATTAGGGGCGACTGGCAATTACTGCCCTGGTTAGGCTTTTCTGTACCTGGCAATACCGGGAAGACCGGGCGAAATCCGCTCCCGTTCATGGCCCGCTACAAAATAGCGGATAATTTGCGGCGGAGCCTGACAAATCCGGCTATCCTGGCGCTATTGGTGGGAAGCTGGGTGGTGCTGGACTGGGCCCCGGTGGTATTTGCCGGAATTGCCCTCTCCCCGCTGGTCTGGCCGAGCTTAATCAGCCTGCTGGACGCGGTAGTGGCAGCTTACCGCTCGCCGCACCCCCTGGCCACCTTCCGGGGGAAAATCTTCGACTTTTATTACACCCTGGCGCGGAGCGCTATCAATTTAGCCCTTTTACTCGATTTATCACTGGTAAGCTTTAACGCCATCATCAAAACACTCTACCGGCTAAACATCAGCCATAAACGTCTATTAGAGTGGGAAACCAGCGACCAGACTAACCAGCGTTTACGCCCGGCGAACCTGCTGGAAAACCTGTTACCGGAAGCGCCCCTGTTAGCTTTTGCCGGGCTAATTGGAGTGGCGGCCTTCCGGCACCTGAGAACCGGTCTGCAAGTGGCTCTGGTTACCCTGGGTAACTGGGTAAGTTCTCCGGCCCTGGTTGCCTTGCTGGCTAGGCCAGCCCTGCCGCCTGCTCATCCGGTTGAAGCCAGCGAACGTGAAATCCTCGACCGGCTGGCCCGCGAATACTGGGAATATTTTAATACCTTTGTAACCCCTGAAAATCATTTCCTGGTCCCGGATAACTTCCAGGAAGACCTCGACCTGGTGGCGAACCGCACCTCTCCGACCAATATTGGTCTGCAATTAATGGCCGACCTTTCGGCCCTGGATTTAGGTTTTACCGGTATGCTGGATTTCGCCAGCCGGGTTGAGCGAGTTTTGAACACCCTGGATTCGCTCGAACACTTCAAAGGGCATCTGCTGAACTGGTACGATACCGAAACCCTCCAACCCTTGAACCCGGCCTACGTTTCGACAGTAGATAGCGGCAACCTGGCCGGTTATCTGATAACGTTGCACCAGGGTATCCGCAACTTGCTAGAACGGCCAATCATCGGGGAGGCGGCCTGGCATGGCCTGCAAACCTCCCTGAGGTTAGTCAAAAGTAACTGGCCACAGGCTAAAACTTTGCCCGCCGGGCTGGATAAATGGCTTACCCGCTTGCAAAATCCACCCCGGACTTTAGGCCAATACTTTGCCGGCCTTAACGAGTTAGAAAGCTGGACGGGAGAACTTTTAGCCCAATCCCCGGCTACAAAATGGCCCAGCCGGTTCGAGGAACAAATCCGCAGCTTCAAGGCAGACCTGGAATTTCTCCTGCCCGGAGACCTCCCGGCAATTGGCAACGAGGGGCGTACCGGTGGTATGGACGCTCTTTGGACCGCTGCTCCACCCTCCTTGCGCGACCTGGCCCACTTGTTAACCCTGAGTAACCAGGGGACACCACCAGATAAAACAGAAAACACCCACCCAAACCGGGTGGAGCAGGCCCAAAGCCGGGTGCGGAAACTCGTTGAAAAATTAACCGTTCTGAGTTCAAGGTCTTTGGACCAGGCTCAACGGATGGATTTCCGCTTTCTTTATGACGAAAACCGGCAACTCTTTCACATTGGCTTCGGATTGGCCGAAGGTCGCCTGGATAATTCCTATTACGACCTCCTGGCTTCTGAGGCCCGGTTGAGTAGCCTGGTGGCTATTGCCAAAGGAGATGTTCCTGCCGAACACTGGCAGCACCTGAGTCGCAACCTGGTCTGGATTGGGGCCGGGACCAGGGCCACCCTCCTATCGTGGAGCGGCACCATGTTTGAATACTTGATGCCTCCCTTGATAATGGCAAGCAACCCCGGCACTCTTTTAGAAGAAGCGGAGCGTATCGCGGTAGAAGCCCAAATCCGTTATGGGGCCGAAAATCATTTGCCCTGGGGCATTTCCGAGTCCGCCTATTACAGCTTCGATGTCAACGGAATTTACCAGTACCGGGCCTTTGGCCTGCGCGATATTTGCATCCGGCGTGAACTCGGTAACGAACTGGTGATTGCGCCTTACGCTACCCTGCTGGCTTTGCCGGTTAACCCCGATGCCACTCTTAAAAATATAACGAACTTGCTCTCGCTGGGGCTGGAAGCGGATTACGGCCTTTATGAAGCCGTAGACTTTAACAAAGAGCGGCTCCCGGCAGGCAGCGATAAAGCCATTATTCGCACCTTCATGGCCCATCACCAGGGAATGAGCCTGGTAGCAATTAACAATTTTCTCAATGACAACGTGATGCAGAAGCGGTTCCAGGCTTTCCCGGCGGTGCAGGCCACCAATATTCTCTTGAAGGAACAGTTCCCGCGCTCTGCTCCAAGGGTGCGAATTCCGCTGACAGGCCGCGAGCAAATTCGAACTCCCATTAAGCCTTCTCTCACCACCCGTGAATTTGAGTCGCCCTTCACCCCCGTGCCTTTTGCCCGGTTCGTCTCGAACGGGGCTTATTGTGTGGTTGCCACTACGGCGGGCAGTGGTTACAGCCGTTACGGCAATCTGGCGGTTACGCGCTGGCTCGAAGATCCCACCTGCGATAACTGGGGTAGTTTCTTCTATATCCAGGATGTTCACAGCAAACTGACCTGGTCGCCCACTTACCAGCCGACCCGCAAAGCGCATGACTATAGCATGGTCAACTCCCTTTATAAAATCGAGTATAACCAGGCGGTGGGCGGACTGGATACTCACCTGGAAATTACGGTTTCCCCGGAGGACAATGCCGAAGTAAGGTTACTCACCCTGCATAATCCCACCGCGATTATCCGGGAAATTGACGTCACCAGTTACAGCGAAATCGTCCTGGCTCCGCCCGCCGAGGACGAAGCTCATCCCGCTTTCAGCAAACTTTTTGTCCAGACCGAATACCTGGAAAACTGGAACGCTTTGCTGGCTACCCGGAGGCGGCGCTCCCCTGGTCAGGTCCCAATCTGGGCGGTCCAGGTTGTTTCGATAAGCGGGCATAGTTTTGGACCGCCCGAATACGAAACAAACCGGGCCACTTTTATCGGCAGGAGCGGCAGTCTGGCCGAACCCGCCGCCCTTTCTCGGCCACTTACCAATGAAACCGGCCCTGTCCTCGACCCGATTTTTAGCTTGCGGCGCCGGTTACGGATTGCGCCGGGTGGTTCTGTCCACCTGGCCTATACTACTGCCGTGGCCGAGACCAGGGAACAGGTGATAAAACTGGCCGAGAAGTACCACGACTACCTGGCCGTAACAAGAGCCTTTGAAATGGCTCGCTATCAGACTTTGATAGAGTTGCATAACCTCAGGGTTAGCTCGGAAGAAATTCATACTTTCCAGAAACTGGTTTCGCACACGCTTTATCTCGACTCGACTTTAAGGCCAGCCGGTGAGGTCGTGGCGGCAAACAGCAAAGGCCAGAGCGGGCTGTGGGCTTACGGCATCTCAGGCGATTACCCGGTGGTGGTGGGTTTTATTGCCAATCCAGACGAAGTAAGCCTGGCCCGCGAATTATTCAAAGCGCACTCCTACTGGCGCTTGAAAGGGTTCAAAATTGACCTGGTAATCGTTAATGAGCAGGACAGCGGCTACACCCAACCGCTGCAAGACCGGCTATTTGGGGCGGTCCGGGAAAGCCGCTCTGAAAACTGGCTAAACCGGCCCGGCGGGATTTATTTCCTCAGGTCGCCAAACCTGCCGGAAGTCGACCTGGTTTTAATAAAGACGGTGGCGCGGGCCATTTTCTATGGGAAAAAGGGCGGCCTGGTCGCCCAGTTAAGAACCCAGGTGCCGTCCGACTATGAAGCAACCCCCCCGGCGCTGCCTGAACTGGTTGCGGACCAGCCAACGCCGTCTGTCGAGTTGCCCCCGTTACCTTATGAATTGCAACTCGCGGGCGAGTATGGCGGCTTTAGCCCGGACGGCCAGGAATATATTATCGAGGTCAGACCGGGCAAGTCTACCCCGACCCCCTGGGTCAATGTAATTGCCAACGAGCAGGCCGGTTTCCTGGTAACGGAGCGAGGGTCCGGTTACAGTTGGGTCGAAAACAGTCGCGAAAACCGTTTAACCCCCTGGTCAAACGACCCCGTCTGCGACCCCCCTGGGGAAGCGCTCTATATCAGGGACGAGCAAAGCAAACTGGTCTGGTCGCCTGCTCCCCAACCCTGCGGGGCCGGCCCTTACCGGGTAAGGCATGGCTTTGGTTATACCATCTTCGAGCAACGCAACCAGGAACTTGATACCCAATTGACCCTCTTTGTCCCGCCCGCCGACCCGGTAAAAATTTATCGCCTCGAACTGGTCAACAACGCGGACGAAAAGAAGAACCTGTCCTTTACCCTCTATGTGGAATGGGTGCTGGGGGTCTTCCGCGAAAAAATGGCCCCTTATATCGTGACCGATTTTGACGCCGAGCGGGGCCTCCTGGTGGCCCGCAATCCCTATAACAACGAGTTCAGCCAGCGTATCGCCTTTCTAATGGCCGATACCCCGGCTGTAAGTGTTTGCGGGGACCGGACCGCTTTTATCGGGCGTAACAATGACCTGGCGGCCCCGGTGGCGCTCGCCCCTGACCGGCAAACCCTCGCGGGAGAAGTAGGGGCCCTTAAAGACCCCTGCGGAGTCGTGCGGCGTGAACTCGAACTCGCCGCCCATAGCCGCGCGACGGTTTACTTTATCCTGGGTGAAGGGAAAGACGCGGCGCAGGTAGAGGAATTGGCCGGAAAGTACCGGCAGGCGGGGAAAATTGAAACGGCCTTTGCCGCGATAAAATGCCAGTGGCAGGAATGGCTCGGCCACATCAAAGTCCATACACCCCAGCCGCACCTGGACGTTTTGCTCAATGGCTGGCTGCTCTACCAGACCCTGGCCTGCCGGATCCTGGCGCGCTCGGCCTTTTATCAGTCCGGTGGAGCATACGGTTTCCGGGACCAGTTGCAGGACGCGATGGCCCTTGTCTTCAGCCGTCCAGACCTGACCAGGGAGCACCTATTGAGGGCCGCCGCCCGCCAGTTTGTCGAAGGGGATGTCCAGCACTGGTGGCACCCACCCACCGGGCGCGGGGTACGGACCAGGATTTCCGATGATTGCCTGTGGTTGGTCTTTGTGACCTGCTACTACGTGAAGACCACCGGGGATAAACAGATTCTTAAGGAAAAAGTGCCCTTCTTACAGGGACACGCTCTCGAACCTGGCGAAGACGAATATTACGATTCGGCCCCCCTGGCTTCTCCCATAGAAGGAACGCTGTACGAACACTGCCAGCGCGCTATTCAACATAGCCTCCGGTTCGGTTCGCACGGGCTACCTTTAATGGGCACGGGAGACTGGAACGACGGCTTAAACATGGTCGGGAAAGCGGGCCGGGGAGAGAGTGTCTGGCTGGGCTGGTTCCTGGATATAAACTTGAAGGAATGGGCCGACCTGGCTGAAAAGCAGGGCGACCTGGAACAGGCCAGCTTTTACCGGGAACAGGCGGCGGAGGTGCTGGCGAACCTGGAAACTTCCGCCTGGGATGGAAGCTGGTACCTGCGAGCTTTCTTTGACGATGGCACCCCGCTTGGTTCAAAGCAAAATATTGAAGGGAAAATCGACTCGCTGGCCCAATCCTGGGCGGTTATTTCGGGGGACGCCCATCCTGACCGGTCCGGTCAGGCCCTTGAGGCAGTTTCGGAACACCTGGTAGACCGCCAGCACCAGCTCATCCGGCTGCTAACACCGCCTTTCGATACGGCGGAACCTAATCCGGGTTATATCCGGGGCTATGTGCCGGGTATCCGTGAAAACGGCGGCCAGTACACTCACGGGGCTATCTGGTACGTCTGGGCGCTGGCCCTGGCCGGTAAGACCGACCTCGCCTTCGAACTATTCGATTATCTTAACCCGGTCCTGCATTCCCGGGCCAACCCGGCCCTTTACAAGGTCGAACCCTACGTGATTGTGGCGGATATTTATGCCGAACCGCCTCACGCCGGGCGGGGCGGCTGGAGCTGGTATAGCGGCTCGGCGGCCTGGGCTTACCGGCTGGGCGTCGAGTTACTATTGGGCCTACACAAAGAAGGAGATTACTTAATTCTAACCCCTAAACTTCCTTCGAGTTGGCCCGGTTACTCCATTTGTTACAAACACGGCCAGACTTCTTACTCCATAAAAGTGGAAAGAGTGGACCAATCCCAGGCCGGGGGGCCGGGAGTAGAGTTGGATGGCGAACTTTGCCTGGATGGAAAAATCTCCCTGGTAGACGATGGGGCAACCCACCAGGTGCTGGTGAGAGTAAATTAAAGGGCGGTTATGGCCTTGCAAACTGGTTTCTTTAACCACACCTGGTGAAACTATTTTGTTTTATTTACCCTGATTGGTAAATGGGGTATAGGAGCCGTCCCAGTGGATGGCCTTTCGCCTGGTTTTATCCTTCTTTTTCAAAAAGGAGTAATGCCGGTCAAGTTGAAATTTGGGTGCGCCGGTGTCGTCCCAGGTATCCCAGGATTGTTGCTTGAATTTGAGAAAAAAGCCGGTCCACTTTTTTTCCGTTCCCCGGTAGATAAGCAGGGCACCGTCCTGCCATATACCGTTATCTTCCTCAAACATATCAGGGGTATTGCCCTGGTTCATGTGAATATTACTCAAACCTTTAGCCGGTCTAAACCCGAATATCTTATCAGGCTGGCGTTGAGAACCCCACTGGCTGCCAAAAGCGTAAATCATTGCCGATTTATCCAGCAGGGTCCCTTTTATACAATTCTCTAAATTTTCATTCAACTCATTTGTGAGGTCGGAACCAGGTAAGTTAAAAGGAGCCGTTTTCATTTTAGCGGGGTCCAAAAGGTTCGTTCGGACGTAATCCAAAGCCAGGCCACCGGGGTGCCGGTTGCAAAATTTATCCAGGGGATAAAGACCGGGCTCCAACCGCTCGAGTCTGGCTGTTATCGGGTGATTAAAATCCTCGGCCAGGAAATATTCAACCTCGGAAATGGTATTATTTCTACCAAAAAGAATATCTGAAAATACATTAACCGAAATCCGGTAATCGTCAATCTGGTCTATGGCGTGAATCTGGTAGTGAGGGTTATTAAAAGTGGCTAACTGGCGTTCGACCGCCCAACCTTTAAATAAACAATAGTGTTGGACTGGCATTATATTTTCTCCTGGAAAGCCTGCGTCACTTTGAGGCAACCGGAGTTACAAAATTTAGTTTACCCAGGGCCGGTTCTAACCTGGCCCAAAGTCTACTTCCATTCAGGCATAACTTCACCTGTATCCAGCATAGCACCTGAACATAAATGTTTGGATGGAAATAAATAAATTTTGGTCAAACCGGGCTAAGAGGGTCGGGTTTGCCAGACGCGCACATAATCTATTTCAAAAGAGGAAGGGAAAGCGGTCCTGGCATCGGGGTTGCCCGGCCAGTTCCCACCGACGGCCAGGTTCAAAATCAGGTACATAGGTTCTGCCGGGATATGATTTTTGTTCTTTTCCCGCTGGCGAACAATCCCGTCAACATACCAGGTTATTTCCTGGGGGGTCCAGTTCAGGCCAAAGTCATGAAATCCTGCCGAAAAGTCCGGGCCGCTCCATTTGCCACCTTTCTCCCCGTTTGTGCCGTCTGGTTGAATAAAATGCGCGGTCATGTTGACGGTCATGGGGTAATCACCTACCAGTTCCATAATATCAATTTCAGGCGGCCATTTCTGACTGACCGGCAAGAGCCAGATGGAAGGCCAGAAACTCTTACCGTAGGGGATTTTAGCCCGCACTTCTACATAGCCGTACTCGAAGGCGAACCTGGGAGGGTCCACCGAATTCTCACCGATATTGCCTGTCGTAACCATCCCGGAAGTGTAATTATAGGTTTTGCCGTCGCTGGCGTGAACGACCTCTTTTTGAGCGCGCAGGTTGAGTAACCCCTGGTCAACCGACACGTTTCCGGGTTGGTACCACTCCAATTCGTTATTGCCCGCGTTTGTACAACCCTTATTGTCCCACCAATAACAGGTAACCCATTTTTTTGGATCCAACGATCTACTGTTGAATTCGTCGCTGAAGACAAGGGTCCAGTTTCCGGCGGAGTCAGGTAGCCCTGAAGGAAAGGGAGTGGTAGCAGCAACGGTCAGCCCAGGTGAATTCGGGGTTGTTAAGGATGGGGTTTGAGATTTAGCCGGAATTGTCGGGGAAGTAAAGGTTGTGGCAGGTGAGGAGTAAGCCAGTGGAGCCGTATTTTGCGGCGGGGCAGATTCGGAATCTTTCAGGATAAAGGGAATCAGTAAACTCGTGATAACAATGAATATCAGGCTGATAATAGAATATTTCTGAAAGAAAGATTGGCGGTTCCTGTTTGAATGTTGCTGCGGTTTCATTTTACTTCACCTGGTTCCAGCATAATTATTGGTTCTACAAAGCTTAAACCAGCTTTTTAATTTTGTTTCCACCCTCTATTTTTAGGATTTAAACCCTCCATTTAACTTACATTTGTTAAATTTTTTATAGATAAAGCATAGGCTTGATAAGGTATGGAGAAACAACCCCACTTACCACAACCTAGTTAGCACTTACCTGATACTGATTGTATTTGCCATTTCTTAAAAATGAGGTGGAAAAATACAAACAGGATTTAACCCAGGAGGTATTTACTATGATCACCCTCGTTAAGCCGCTTGGCCGCGCATATTCTCCTGCTACTTATGAAGTCTGGCCTCACGAAAGACCAAAAGTGAGCGTTGTTATCCCGGCCCTGAACGAAAGTAAGAATTTACCTTACGTCTTACCCAGGATTCCGAGCTGGGTGGATGAAATCTTACTGGTGGATTGTCACTCCACCGATGCGACGGTTGAGGTCGCCCGGCATACCCGGCCAGGGATTCGGATTGTCCAGCAGACCGGAAAAGGTAAGGGCGCGGCCCTCCAGACAGGTTTTAAGGAGAGTACCGGGGACATCATCATTATGCTGGATGCCGATGGCTCGACCGACCCCGCCGAAATTCCCGAATTCTGTGCCCTGTTAGCCAACGCCGACTTTGTTAAGGGTTCTCGTTTTATGCAGGGTGGTGGCACTACCGATATGGGTTTTGTCCGCAGAGTGGGCAATAGCGGCCTGCGAATCCTGGTCCATCTCCTTTTTGGCGGCTCCTTTAGCGACCTTTGTTATGGTTATATCGGCTTCTGGCGCTCGGCGCTGCCCAAATTGCACGTTGATGTGGATGGGTTTGAGGTTGAAACATTAATGAGCATCCGGGCTTTACGAGGCAACCTGAAAATTGACGAGGTCCCCAGCTTCGAATACCGGCGACTGAACGGGTCCAGCAATTTACGAGCGGTCCGGGACGGTTGGCGCGTCCTCCGAACCATCCTTAAAGAGTGGATTCATTCTCCTTTAGCCCACTCGTCCAACCATGAACCGGTCACTATTGACGAAGTAGAGCGGCGAGCCCGAAACAGATACGACCCTGACCAGGTGGATGAATGGTCCAAAAGACCGGAGATAACAGAGATTGCATCCAGGAAACCCGACGACCGTGAAAATAGGTTACAGAGTTCATAGTTTATGGCTTACAAAGTTGAGCTAAATGAACAAGGACAGGCAAATTCCGTTGGTTCGACCGCTTTTGAGGCTGGCCCTACCCTTGTCCAGGATAACTTTTATGCCAGCCGGAAAGGAAGCGAAAGCCAGACCCAACAAAACCTGGCCCATACCCGAAATATCCTGGAATGGGGGTGGGAGCTGGCTGTTTTTGGTGTTGCGGTAACCTTTTGGGGATTTTCTTTGCCGGCAATTGACTACCGACATATCTCGGATTACGGCCTGATTGCCAGTCTGCCGGTGACTTTCTTTGTCTCCCTGGGACTGCTAACCACCGGTTTTTGTCTGCTACTGCGCCGGGTGAGCCCGCCAACATTCTTGTTACTGCTCTACACCCTGGCCTTAATTTTTGTCGTACACGGCACGACTGCCCTGGTCTACGAGACCCCGCGCTACTCCTGGACTTATAAGCATATCGGTGTGGCCGCCTATATCCAGGCCAACGGGAGCGTTAACCCGACCATAGATATTTACCATAACTGGCCCGGATTTTTCGCGCTTAGCGCCTTTTTTACGGACCTGGCCGGACTTGGCAGCGCCCTCGATTTTGCCGCCTGGGCCCAGGTCTTTTTCAACCTGCTCTACCTTGGTCCCCTGCTGATGATTTTTAAGTCGCTCAGCCCGAACTGGCGGCTGGTCTGGTTAGGTACCTGGTTCTTTTATATTACCAACTGGACCGGGCAGGATTATTATTCGCCGCAGGCTACCGCCTATTTCTTCCACCTGGCCTTTCTGGGCCTTATCCTGACTTATTTCAAAGTAAAGGAGTTGCCTTCGCCAACTGCCATGAAACGGTGGCTTTTATTTAAACCACTGGCAAACCTTTTTCATAAACTGCTCAAATGGGCCTGGCCAGATACGCCCGGTCAAGAAAACTTACACCCCGGCCAGGAAATCACCTTAAAAATAGGCCTTATTTTAATTTTTGGCGTTATTGTCGCCACTCACCAGCTTACACCTTTTATAAGCCTGGCCGATGTGACGGTCCTGGTTATTTTTCAATTCTGTAAGCTGCGCCGGTTGCCGGTGCTAATGACCGTGATGATGGCGGGCTGGCTCTTTTATATGGCCGACCCCTTTTTAAAAAGCAACGGGTTGGTCTTCAAACATCATTTTTTAGATTTTTTTGCCAACCTGGATAGCAATACGGTAAATATCTCCAATGCCACACCGGGCCACGCTTTTATCTCCCTGGTGGCGCGGGGGATGACAGTAGCCCTGTTCCTGCTGGCGATTGGCGGGGTCTTGCGGCGACTTCACGCGGGGCACCGGGATTTAAAGGTAGCCCTGCTGGCGGTGGCGGCCTTTCCAATGTTCCTGGTCCAGGACTACGGGGGCGAAATGATTTACCGGGTCTACCTATTTTCGCTGCCCTGGCTGGCGTTCCTGGCCGCGTCTTTCTTCTTACCGGGCAAAAAACCTGATGGGAAAAGCCAGCGGCCTAGCTGGAAAGCCAGCTTTTCGGTCCTGCTGGTAAGTCTTTTGCTCCTGACCGGGTTCTCGACGGTTTATTACGGGAACGAACGGATGAACAACTACAGCCAGGCCGAACTGACCGCCGCCCGGTATCTCTACCAGACCGCCCCAACCGGCTCCATCTTAATTAAGGTTAATTTCAGTTTCCCCTATAAATTCGAGCCTAACTACAACCAGTATGTCGAATTCGCTATGGTTAATGACCCGAACGAAATCCACCAGGGGTATGTAATAACCGATGTCGAGGACATTGTAAACCTGGTAACCGAGTTTAAGTACCCGGCAGGCTATGTAGTCTTCTCGCGGAGCCAGCGGGAATATGCCGAGTTATCCGGGGTGGTTTCCTTACCGTGGGTAGACCAGCTCGAAAATCAAATCCGCCGGTCCACCTACTTCCAACTGGTCTACAGTAACCAGGATGTCCAGATATTCCGAATGATAAAGGAGGCTGGAAAATGACCGTTTCAACCATTAAGCAGCCTGGAACCGGACCATTGAAAAGGCTTACCCCCTTCCTGGCAAGAATTAACCTTCTCTTGCTGGCGCTGGCCGGGTTTCTTGGGGCTGGTCTGCTTTTCTACATCCAGGGGTGGGATTGGGCCGGGCCGGTTATAACCGTGACTTTCATAACCAGCCTGGTCCTCAGCGAACTGGTTTCCTGTCTGCCGGGCCCCTCTTCAGGCCGTATCGGCATCTGGTTAAACCGGCTAAACGTGCCACTCTTTATCCTTTTCGGCTGCGTCCTGGTCTATAAGGTTACTGGCATCCTGACTATGCCGGAGTCTTGACAAGAGCCCCAAGCCAATTGGTCCCATTTGTAGCGAAGGAGGTACAAATAAGATGTCAAACTCAAATAACTTTTCGGTGGTTATTTGCGCTTATACCGAGAAACGCTGGGACAACCTTGTAAGAGGGGTCGAATCGGTAAAAGGCCAGAGCTTGCCACCAGGTGAAATTATTGTGGTTGTTGACCATAACGAGACCTTATTTTCGCAGGCAAAAGCGAATCTTCAGGGTGTAAAGGTAATTGAAAACAATAACTCCCCCGGCTTATCCGGGGCGCGCAATAGCGGGATTGCGGCGGCTCAGGGCGAAATTATCGCTTTTATTGACGATGACGCTTTTGCCGAGCCGGACTGGCTGGCCCAGCTCAGGGAAGGCTACAGGGAGCCGAACGTGCAGGGAGTGGGCGGGCTAATCAAACCGGAATGGCACTCTCCCAGGCCGAAATGGTTCCCAGGCGAATTTAACTGGGTGGTCGGCTGCACTTACCGGGGGATGCCGGAGAAAGCCAGCCCGGTGCGAAACCTGATCGGCTGCAACATGTCTTTACGGCGCGAGGTTTTTGATACAATCGGTGGTTTCCGAATTGGCCGGGTCGGAGCCCTCTCCATCGGCCAGGAAAACGACGAAACCGAGTTTTGTATCAGGTTGCAACGCCTCTGGCCGGAAGCCACCTTGCTTTACCGGCCTGAAGCGATGGTTCACCACGAGGTTACAAAGGAACGCAGCACCCGGAATTATTATATTCGGCGCTGTTTCTCGGAAGGACTTTCCAAAGCCCGGTTGAGTAAACAGGTTGGCCTGGTTAAAGGGACTTCCACCGAACGCCGCTATGTCGTTAAGACGCTACCGGCCAGCTTCCTCCGGGCGCTGGCCCATTCTATCAGAACTTTCGACTTCAAGGCCCTGGAACAGGCCAGCGCCATCCTGGTGGGCCTGGCTTCTACTGTAGCCGGCTATCTGGTGGGGAACCTGGGGCAGCTAAACCTAAATTTGTTAAAAAAAGGCCAGGTAGCAGCATGATAACCGCACAAACCACAACAAAACAGCCCGGTCCGGCAGCCCGGCTTCTGCTGCCCAACTTACTCAATGATTTTGAAAGCCTGGCAACCCTTTTAGCCGAGCGGGTAAACCAGGAAGACTGGTTAAACGCTTATCTCCTGGCTGCCGGGATGAACCAGGTGTTGGATGATTATTTGCACCCGGACCCATTTCAACTTAGTAAAATTGCTAAAAATTTGGGCCGCCTGGCCTGGCCGCTCGGGTCGGGAACTGCCTGGGCGACCCTGGAAATGGCCCAGGCGCTTGTCCTTACCCGCGCTAACGGGGCGGAAGCAGGGTCCCTGCGGGCCTGGAAAAAACGGCTGGTAGGGCTCGTTGCGCAAATGGCGGACCGGGTGGCAACGGGTGAACCTTATTGCGTTAATGCGGGCGAATTCGTCCGAACCCTGGTCGCGGACGTGCCGGGTTTTCCGCTTGCACTGCGCCGGACCATTCTCCGGTTGCCTTCCTGTTTTAGGAGCTTTGACCAGCAACCCGCCGATATAGCCCGGTTGGTCAGCCGCTTTAGCGTCAGGTGGCCGGAACGTACCCGCCCCCTGCTGGTAGTAGGGGTTCGCACTTCCGGGAGCTATTTAGCCCCGCTCTACAGGGCTTTCCTGGAGCAAGCCGGTTATAGCCGGGTGAACCAGTGGACCATTCGACCGGGGCGCTCTTTATACCCCCAGGAAATTGCCACCCTCAAGAAACTACGCGAGGACTATGGGTTAGCCCTCCTGGTGGACGACCCACCGGTTACAGGCAGTTCTGTTGCCGTCGCCGCCCATGACCTCCAAAAATACGGCCTCCCGGCCAGCGCAATTACCCTTTGCTTACCGCTTTTTGGCCCCGAAGAAAGCCTGCCTACAAGCTTGAAAAAATACCCGGCCAGCTTGTTGCCCTGGGAAGAATGGGCGGTCCAGGCACAACTTCAGCCTGAGGCAGTTGGCACAGCCCTGGAATTATTACTCGAACCCGGGATTACGGTGGACGAGGTCGAAGCGTTACCTTCGCCGCCACCCCACTGGAACCGCAGCCATGCGCGGGGCCGCTACCGGGTCAGATTGACCCAACATTTCACCTGCCAGGAGTGGGAACAGGAAATCTATGTTAAAGGTACGGGGCTGGGTTATTTTGGGGATTATGCCCTGGCGCTGACCGGGCAGTTAAACCCCTATTTCCCCCGGATTTATGGCCTGCAAGATGGCTTGCTATACCGGGACTGGTTGCCTGAAAAAAATAAACTTTCCCCGAACATCCCTGGAAAGGACGAGGATTTAGCGGCAAAGCTGGTGGAATATATTGTAAGCCGGAATAAAGCCCTGGCTGTAGAAGAAGATTTCAGTCTGCGGGTGGCCGGACAACGCCCGGTGTGGGAGGCAGCCAGCGAAATTTTGGCCCAGGTCTTTGCCAGGACGCGCCCTGAAACCACCCCGCTCCAGAATTTGCTGCATCCAATTTCAAAGACCCTTTTGAGGGTCGGGCAACCTTCGGTCATTGACGGCAACATGGGACTTGCTAACTGGTTCGAGGGGGAGGCCGGGTCGCCTTCACTTTTAAAAGTAGATTTTGATTACGGGGCCTTTTGCAACCGTGACCTTTACTGCTACGACCCGGTCTATGACCTGGCGTGCCTGGCAGCCAGCGCCGACCTGGCTTCCCTGAAAGTGGCTCTAAACGAAAACCGGCTGGTAAATTCGCTCGTAACGGCCTATCAACAACAGACCGGCGCACATGTGCCACCCGAACGCTGGCTGCTTTACCGCCTGGTTTATTTGCGGGAGTGGCAGCGCCTTCAGACCGGGGAAGACCCGGCGGTTAGGCGGGCCTGCGCCAGGGCAGCCCAGGACTATTATTCTTCTATTTTCTTCCAGGATTTGCCCGTACTGCAAAAGGGGGCTATCTGCGCCCTCGATATTGACGGGGTCTTAGAGACCGAGCAACTCGGTTTCCCGGCCCTGTCACCCACCAGCGCCCTGGCCTTGCGGGCGCTGGTGCGCCACGGCTACCGGCCTGTCCCTGTCTCAGGGCGCAGCCTGGCCGAGATAGAAGAACGGTGCGCCGCTTACCATCTGCCGGGCGGAGTCGGGGAATATGGCAGCGTCCTTTATAACTATCTCACCGGGGAAGTCATCCCCCTCTTAACTGGTCGGGAGCAGGTCGAACTGGACCGGTTGCGGGCAGCGCTGGGCCGGATAGAAGGAGTTCACCTGGACCCGGATTACCGTTATGCCGTCCGGGCTTACCGCCTGGCGGCCAATGGGGTCCGGCGGAATTTAGACCCGGCAATAGTCGAGACGGTGCTGGCTGAAACCGGCCAAAAGGGTTACATCCGGCCTATCCCCGGCGAAGCCCAGACCGATTTCAGGGTAGCAGGAGTGGACAAAGGGACCGGTCTGCGCGCCCTGGTCCGCGAACTTACTATGTCCCAGCCGGAAAAAGAAAAAGATGAAATAAGGCTGGCTGTAGGGGATACCGTTTCCGACCTGCCCATGTTGATGATGGCTAATTTTGCCCTGGCCCCCGCCCATGCCGCCCCGGTAATGCGCAGGTATGGTATTCCAACCGCTTCTGAACCGTACCAGGCCGGGCTATCCCAGGGTGTGGCGGCCTTCCTGGGGCATAATCCCGGTAAGTGTGGGGTCTGTGCCTCCCCGGCGCTGCCTCCTGAGACAAAACTTTTTCTCGACCTCCTGGGTGCGCTGGATAAAGGAGTAAAGGCCAAACTGACCCAGGTCCTTTCGCTGTGGAGGTTAAAATTATGAACACTCCAAAAACCAGGCCCATTCCAATCCTGATGTACCACAGCATTTCAAATGAGGCCAGTCCTGCCTTTAAGCCCTACACTGTTGCACCTGAAATGTTCGAAAAACACCTGGCCTATTTAAGCCAGCATGATTACTGCGCGCTCACCGTAACCCAACTGGCTGCTATCCTTGCCAAACCGGTGCCTGCCGCTGAATTACCTCCCCGACCCATAGTGCTAACTTTTGATGATGGTTTTGAAGACTTTTACACCTGTGCCTGGCCCGCCCTCCAACGGTTTAAGCTGCCCGCGACCCTTTATGTGGTCGCCGGGGGCGTAGGCGGTACCAGCACCTGGCTGAAACGGGAAGGCGAAAGCAGGCGAAGGATGCTCTCCTGGGACCAACTGGCCGAGCTTTGTGCCGGTGGAATTGAGTGTGGCGGCCACAGCCTGACCCATCCCCAGCTAGATTTACTCCCGGCCAGCCGTGCCAGCCGGGAAATAATCGATTGCAAACTCATGCTGGAAGAAAAGCTGGGGAGAAAGATTTATAGCTTTGCCTATCCGCACGGCTATCACACCCGGTCTATTCAGCGTATGGTCCGTGAGGCCGGGTACAGTTCTGCCTGCGCCGTCAAATATGCCATGAGTGCCACTAACGACGATATCTGGGGCCTTTCCCGCCTTTTCGTTTCCAATCAGGTAGACGAGCAGAGGTTAGGGCAATTATTGACCGGCCAGAATAACCCCCTGATTGGCCCTGTCAAACGGTGGTTAGCCCCGGCCTGGCGGCTAAAACGACGCCTGGCAAGTAACAATTGAAGGAGGGATTGTGATGGCAATTCGCATCCTTGATATTGAAATCAGCCGCCCAATCCGGTCCATTCCGCCCAGCCTGGATAAAGAAGGGAACCCGGTGGTTAGCCAGGTAAAAATCCTCGTTCGGTTGCACCACCAGCCGCTGGGTTTTATCCCACTTGAGGTTGGGCTTACTGGCCTGTCTAAGCCTGAACTTCAAAAGTTACTCCGGCAAAAGTTTTTACCGCAAATTAAAGAACACCTGGACCAGGACGGTCTGCTAACGAGCCAGGATAATGAATTTACTTTTCAGGAGCTAAGTTTAAGTCCGGGCCAGGCCCCTCCCTGCCAGGTGCGCGAAGAGGCCTTACTCGACCGGGCCCATTTTATAACCATTGCCGTCTGTACCCACGACCGGCCAGAAGGTTTAGAGCGCTGCCTTAAAATCTTGCTTAAACAGGACTATCCCGATTTTGAAATCCTGGTGGTGGACAATGCCCCTTCGACAGAGGCAACCCGAAACCTGCTAAAGGAACGCTTTGGGCGATTTCCCCAGGTCCGCTATATCCTCGAAGAACGTAAAGGACTCTCCTGGGCCCGCAATCGGGCCATCCTGGCCGCCCGCGGAGAAATTATTGCTTTCACCGACGACGACGTGGTGGCCGACCCCGGCTGGCTGAAAGCGCTCTGGAAAAATTTCAGCCAGGGAGAGCATATTGCCTGCGTGACAGGGCTGGTATTGCCCAGGGAACTGGAAACACCGGCCCAGGTGTTGTGCGAACAATACGCCAATTTTAATAAAGGTTTTGAACGGAAAATCTTTGATAACCGAATTTCGGAACCGGGCTATCCCTACCTGGCCGGACAGTTTGGTACCGGTGGCAATATGGCTTTCCGGCGGTCCTTCTTAATCAAAATGGGCGGTTTTGACGGCAGGCTGGGAGCCGGGATGCCAAGTTGCGCCTGCGAAGACCTGGATATATTTTTCAGGACTATCAAAAGTGGCGCGACCCTGGTTTACGAGCCGGGAGCGCTTATCTGGCATACCAACTGGCGGGATTATGCTACCCTCTTAAACCGGATGGACGGCTATGGGAGAGGCTTGACGGCATACCTGGCAAATATGGTCCACAAAGACCCTCTGCAATTCTTTAAATTGTTAGGCCAGGTGCCTTTCGGGCTTTTTTACCTGGGCTCCAAAAATTCCAAAAAGAACCGGAATCGCCCGGCCTCCTTTCCGAAAGAGCTCAGCCGGGCCGAATGGCGAGGCTACCTGGCCGGACCCTGGTGTTATCTAAAAAGCTGCCTGGTGGCGTACGCTTTCGATAAGTGGTTTGGCAAACAGGTCTAGCCTTTACTGAGGACAATGTAAAGAAGTGTTCATGTGAAAGTTGGTTTATTAAATACCACGAGACAGGTCTATAACCGGGTATTGCGCCGGTTCGATATTGGGGGTCTGCTCGTTAGCTCATCCCACCTGGCTTTAAGCACCCTGGCTAATTCAGGCATCGGGTACATTTACTGGATTATAGCGGCACACCTCTTTAGCCCCGAAACGGTCGGCGCAAGCGCGGCGTTAATCTCGATTCTATCTCTTATTGCCACGGTGGCTCCGCTGGGCCTGGATGCTTCGATGGTCTATATCCTGGCCCGTTCTAAAGCGGATTGGCCCCGGAAAGTCTATAGTTTCTGCCTGGCGATTGTGGCGGTAACCCTTTTACTGGCCGTTTTGGTGTTGCCTTTCGTGGATGACCTGAATAAAGGAGCGACCCATATCGGGGCAAGCTTCGAGGGCGGCTTGATATTCGTCTTAACCTGTTTGCTCTGGACCTTTTCGCTGGTGGTGGATGAGCTTTTCACCGTAGAAGAAACTACCCTTTTGGTGCTGGTCCGTAACGCTTTGACCTCGGTCTTAAAACTAATCTTCTTACCCCTGGCCTTACTTTTTGCGGTTGGAGACGCCCCGCTCTTTATTTTAGCGGGCTGGGGTTTAGGCGCTCTTTTTGCCATCGGGCTTTCGCTGGCAATTTTCGCCGGGCAAAGGCGCGGCCAACTTTCTTTCAAACCAAAGTTCGATTTCAGGCTGGTTCGTTCCAGCTTAAAACTATCGTTGGGCAACTACAGCATCATCATGACCCAGCAAATACCCGGCTTGATTCTGCCCGTAATTGTCACCCAGATGCTTTCCGCCCAATTCAACGCCTACTTTTATACCATCTTTATGTTTATCCAGGGTGTACTTCTAACCATTCCCCTCGCAATCAGCCAGGCGTTTTTCGTCCAGACTGCCGAAACAGACCCGGTTAAATTACAGGCTAAAACGGTTTCGCTGCTAAAAATAATTTTTTTGAGCATTGTTCCATTAATCCTGGCTTCGATATTTTTACGCGACCAAATCCTGGGGTTGTTTGGGAACGAATACATCGTAAACGGGGGCAGCCTGCTGGTGATAATGAGTTTAGGGGCTTTACCGGCTTCTTTTATCCGCCTGTACGTCAGTTTACAGCGTATCCGGGGGGATTTTGGACGCGGCCTTTTTGCGACGGTAGGAGGGCTGATTGCAATCCTTCTCTGCACCCTCTGGTTTATCCAGGGGTTCGGGTTATTTGGCGTAGGGCTGGGCTGGACCACCGGTCTGACAATTATAGCCATCGGTTTAGGTATTGACCTGGCTTTGAGTTTTCGCCGGACGCCCACCGCCAATAAAGGGAAATCAAAAGAAAATGAATTTGAAAACTCCCCGGAACAAGCCGTACAACCTCCCAAGCTAACCCAGGCCGACCTCACAGTCCTTAATAAAAAAGTGTTCGAGGGTAATTTTGAACCTGGCGACTGGCAGGTAAAACCCCTTGAGAATAAACTGGTTAATCCCGTTTCGGGTGGGGTTTTCAAAGTTACCGGGCACAGCGGAAGCGGGGATACAGGCGTAGAGCGGTCGGCAATCCTTAAAATCCTGAAGGCCAGAAACCGGGGTGATAACCCGCACGACTGGAATTACTGGAAACGGGAAGCTTTGGCCTACCAATCCGGCCTGCTGGAAAATTTACCGGGCGGACTCAAGGCCCCGCATTTACTGGGGGTGGTCGAAAAACCGGACCAGAAAGAGCTCTGGCTCTGGCTGGAAGAAGTGCCAAACTTGGATAAGGCGGACTGGACAAGAGAGCGTTATGGTCAGGTAGCCCATGACCTGGGTCTATTTAACGGGGCTTACCTGGCCGGGCTCAAACTACCAGAATATTACTGGCTTAGCAAGCGGCGCTCTTTAACCTGGGTCCAACCGGCTTTCGACCGGCTAACTTTTAACGAGGATTGGTTGCTACTTAAACTCGCCAATAGCCGGTTGCGGGCCGGGCTATCCAGGGTCTTTCCCGGTATCTTAAATTTTGGCGCGGAACTCCTTTACCGGCGCAACCTCCGGCGCTTTCTGCAACCGGAAACCTGGGCAAATCCGCGGGTCCGGCAGGCGTTTCCCCAAACGATTAACGACTGGCTTCTGAAAATCTGGGGAAATCACAAAAAGTTGCTGCAAATTTTGGATAGTCTTCCCCACACCCTTTGTCACCTCGATGCCTGGAACCCAAACCTCATTACCGACCCTGGCCCGGACGGCCAGGATCTTACCACCGCGATAGACTGGGAATTTGTAGGGTCAGGCGCAGTGGGTGAGGAATTAGTGCAACTGGTCTGGTGCAACCTGTATTACTTTAATATCGGTTTAGACGAGGTTGATGAATTAGAAAAATATATTTTTGAAAAATACCTGGAAGGTTTAAGCCAGGCCGGTTGGAAGGGCGACCCTCGCCTGGTCCGGCTGGGTTACGCGGCTTCGGCCACCCTTCGCTGGGCCTTATCCGTACCCGGCCTGGGGTTGGCCCTGGACGAAAGCCGCTACGGCCTGGAAGAACAACTCTGGAACCGGCCAATCGAGCAAATTATTGCCCACCGGGCGGCCATGACTTACCGGTTACTCGACCTGGCTGACGAAGTTGGTCGCCTGGTGGCCGACCTGGCCCCGGTCCAGCCCGAACATGGGAAGAAATTATATGCGCATAGATAAACTGGTTCCGCTGGTTATCCTGGCCTTAAGTGCCGTCACAATGGAGGTGTACCTGCTGCCGGAAGTGCCCATCCTGCGGCCCCTGGTAATGCTGGCCTTTCTGGCGATAGGTCCCGGCCTGGCAATCGGCCACTTTTTGCGCTTACCCGGCCTGGCCCTGGAACTAACCGTAGGGATGGGCCTTAGCCTGGCTCTTGATATTGGCCTGGTTTTAATTTTCCTGTATACCAGGACCTGGTCGGTTCCCTGGATGCTGACAGTATTGCTAATTATTTCAATTAGCTGCTCCCTGGTTCAACTGCTCCGGCAAGAGCCACCCGCCATCACCCGGGGCGCGACCACCGGCCCACTTTACGGGTCAGGTGCCGTCGCGCCGGAAATTACCGGGACAAACCGGCAACCCCTGGCCGCCACCTATACGCCTCCGGTTACCCTCTCCTCCAGGGCGGGGCAACCCCTTCAAACTCTTGCTGCCGGGGATGCCGTCGAAGCCCTGCTGCCAGGACAGCTAAAGAAATACCATTATTTAAAAAGGAAGGATTCAGCCGACTAGCCGAATCCTTCTCCACTTATCCTATTTTTAACCTTCCCCTAGGTCGTGGTTATTATTAACTGAGGCGGATTGAGCGGGCTTTCCTTTGAATAAAGGTAAAGCCCATCCCCCTCGCTTGAGTCCATTGCCAGCGTGAAAACCGTCCCAAGCTTGCTCTTTAATGCTGCCAGGTTTAAGGGAATGTCATAGACGGAATTTGGCACGGTGTGCGAAATTGAGCCAAGGACAGTTGAAGTTATGGCCGGGCGGTTGTAAAACGTCAGGCTACTTTCATCCCACCCGGTATCACTCGCCAGTTTTACGAACTGGGTATCGGTAGACCCCGCGCTGCTATCGTTAGTGGTGCCGACCCTCAATTTGACCGAAGTAACATTCTTTCCGGCCAAAGCCAGCGTATCAAATTTGAGATAAGAAACCTTGGTAGGGTCGCCGTCTACATTCAAGGTATTGCTGGCACCCAGGTTTGTAGACGGGGCGCTGCTATCGACGGCGCTATCCGCGACCGGCTTATACAGACCGGGGACCGGGTTTGCCGGGGTGGCAGTGGGGACCGGGGCCGCAGTTGGAGTTGGCGCAGGCGTGGGCGTGTTAACCGGCCCAGGCTGAGGCCCATTCTGCCAGACCCGCACATAATCAATTTCAAAGTTGCTGGGGAACTGGGTCTGGGCGTTCGGCGCGCCGGGCCAATCACCTCCGACTGCCAGGTTAGCTAAAAGGTACATTGGTTCTTTAGGAATGTTGGCGGTATCGGTAAAGCGCCGCCGTTCTACACCATCCACGTACCAGACGATAGCGTTCGGTTCCCAGTCTACGGCGTAGGTGTGCCAGTCCGCCGAAAAGTTGGGACCCTGCCAGCTAACTCCGTCATCCATTTCCACCCCGGCGCTGTTTTTATAATGGTAGTGCATGTGTAGAGTAGACGGGTCGTTACCGATGACCTCCATAATATCAATCTCTGGGAGCGAATTCATGGTCGCGGGCAAAAGCCATAAAGTCGGCCACAAGCCTGCCCCGCTAAGCACCTTGGCCCGGAATTCCACATAGCCATACTGGAAAACAAACTTGGGCGAGTTACCGCTATCATAGGTCTTTGGCCCGGTCGTGATAACCCCCGAAGTGTAATTATAAGCCCGGCCATTGGTGCCCTGGACGTGGCTCTGGCGGGCCTGAAGTTTGAGGGTGCCGTTATTTTCCAGCACGTTACCGGGCTGATACCACTCCAACTCGTTGTTGGTGACAATGGTGCAACCGTTGTTATCCCACCAGTAACAGGTTGTCCATTTGTTGGTGTCGATAGCTGAGCCATTGAACTCATCGCTAAAAACCAGGTTTAGGGACTGGGGCTGATTAAGAGCCATAGTTTGGGAATTCGCCGGATTTAAAGCGATAGAAGCGGGGTGGACCGGGTTGGTCGGGCCAAAGAAGGGTCTGGCCGCCTGGGATATGCCCGGATTGAGTGTCAAAAGAGTAAGAGTTAAAATTGATAAAATAGTAAGAAAATAATGAAATAATCCGCGCGGTAAAAGCCGCATAAACACCTCCTCTGGTAAATTAACCGGGCCTAACTGCCTGGGACCCGGTTAAAGACACGAAAACTGGTATGCTCAAATAAAGATAGATATGGTTTCTATCTCTACAAGAGAGCCTCGGAATGCAATAAACTTAATCCTGGAATAGACCTGTATAAAGGCAGCTAATCAATTCCACAACCCTTTACTTTGAGCAAAATCAAGTTATAGGTGGTTTGATTGTAGCAGATTAATTTTAACTTGTCAGGTTAAATCTTTTTCAGAATCGATAAATAAGAAAATTCTAATGTTCAAGTATATTAAAAATAGTTTTTATAATAAGAGCTTTTAATTCAAGGAGTATAAAGAAAATTATATTCCTGCTTACCCACCTCAAACAGGTAATTCTTTTTTAAAATTAAAAGGCAACTATTATTAATAGAATTTAATTCGAACTTACAAATCATAAAATTTCTTATATATTCACCTGAATTTCCCGATTAATTGGGCCTTTTTACACCTTTCCAACCTGCTTCTTGACTATTGTAATCCATAATATTAAGTAGTGAATAGAATATTATAAAGACTTTAAGGGTAGGCTCTCCAGGTGGCTTTAAAGCGATAAAAAAGTAAAAAGTTCATTTCTCAAAGGGGAGAATTGCACTATGAACGTTATAAAAGATAAAAGGTCCGGGGTCCCGGCCCAGTTTAAAATGCTGTCTATCGGCCTGGTCCTGCTGTTTTTCTTGCTGGAACCTCTAAACTGGCAAGGTCAGGACGTAGCCAGGGCCGAGACTTCACCCCGTCTGCCCACACCATTTGACATGAGCGGGCTGGTAACGGCAACCACTTTACCGGCGGCTTCACCAAATCCTGACAAAGTTTATTTTCCCAACTACGGCCAATTTGTAGCCAACCCGCTCCTGCGCTTCTGGCGGGTAAACGGGAAATACCAGAGCTTTGGTGGCCCGATGGCACGGGTAGGCCGGGATAGCGAAGGCCATACGGTCCAATATTTCGAGAAAATGGCCCTGGCCTATTACCCGGAGTTGGCCGGGACCACCTGGGAAATCCGGCCCTACGACATCGGGCGGAAATACCTGGAAACCTTAACGGGGGCCGTACAACAGGATTTCCCCTACGCCCCGGTCGCGCCGGTTTCTAACACCTCCACTCGCCACTATTTTCCTCAAACCGGCCATACCCTTAGCGCAGGGTTTTTTACTCTCTACAACCGTTCGGGCGGGCTTTTCATCTGGGGGTATCCTTTAAGCGAGGAGTATTCCAAAACCTTGTCCGACGGCAAAGTCTATACTGTCCAGCTTTTCGAACGGGGCCGGATGGCCTGGCGGGCTGATATTGGCCCGGTTATAGACCCCCACTTTGGCACCAATATGGCGAACCTTTTAGGGGCAAACACGGCGGTCGAATTGAACGAAGGGCAGGCGCCAGATTACTCCACCTGGGACTGGGAACACTGGGTAGACATTAACCTGTCACGCCAAAACGAAACCTTCTATGAAGGTGATATACCGGTACGCACCAACCTGGTGACAACCGGCAAGCCGGGCAATGCTACTCCTACCGGCACTTACCACATTATCCGCCGGGTCTATAACGAGCACATGGTTGGCGGCAGTATCGGCGCGGGTGACTATTACGATTTATATGATGTGTTATACACCCAGTACTTTACCGGCCAGGGGCATGCCCTTCATTACGCCTGGTGGCGGAGCGTTTTTGGGGTAACCGGCAGCCACGGCTGCGTGAACCAGGATTACGACTCGTCGCTCTTTGCCTGGAACTGGCTTACCATCGGGAGCCGGGTCAGCATCCATTATTAGCAGGGTCCGGTCAAGGGTGTAAGATTAAATAAAAAAGGCCCCTGGTCCGGGTTGGACGGGGGCCTTAATAATAAATTGAAAGACTAGGAGAGGACAGGAATTTCCAGGGCACGCGGTTTCCACCCCTGGTATCCTTTTTTGATATGTACCAGCAATACCGGGCAGGCCCCTTTGCGCAGTATTTCGTCGGCCACGCTGCCCAACAGAATTTGGCCTACCCCGCCCCTGGCATGGGTAGCCAGCGCGATAAGGAACGGTTCCTCCTCCTTGGCCCACTCCACCAATCTTTCTGCCGGGTCGCCGGTTAAAACTTCGGTCTCAAAAGTTACATTTTTCCAGTTAGCTACCACTTTCTCTTTAAGCTGGGCCAGGTAGTGAGCCGCTTCTTCCAGGCGGTAGTGTAACTCCTCGGATTGCTCCCCATCCGGGTGGAGTATTTCCATAACCGGCGCGTCAAGCAAGATTGGCTGGACCGGCTTAACCACCCGGATAAGCTTTACGCCAGCCCCTAATTTTTCGGCCAGACGGCAGGCCGGTTCGAGGGCTGCTTCCGAAACTGCCTCGCCATCAAGGGGCACCGCTATCGTAAGCGGGAGTTGGCCGGAACTAATCGGCTCGGAAGCCGATGTATCCTCTTTGTGGGCCTCCACCAGGTCGGGACGCAACACAATTACCGGCAAATTAGAATTACGCAAAACCTGCCGAGTTACCCCATCTAACAATAGTTGGGTAAATCCAGCCAACCCGTGGGTTGTCATCACAATCAAGCTCCCACCCTCAGCCTGCGCTATCTCCGGGATTTCATAGGTGAAGTTGCCTCGGCTTACCATTACCTCCACCCGGTCGGGGGTGAAGGCGGGGTATTTGGCCGGGTTGGTCAGGTCTGCCCTGACCTTTTCCAGGTAAGGTAGGGGCAACAAATGAGCCGGGTTTTCCTCGGCAAACGCTGCTTCCAATTCAACCGGGAGAACGGTTACCCGCAAGAGCAATAATCGGGTGCCGGTAAACTTTGCCAGTTTTATAGCCAGGGGCAGGGCTGTTTCGGCCAGAGTTGAGCCATCTAAGGGTACAACTATTTTGCCTTCCATAGCAACCACTTCTTTCGTGACCTTGTTATAAAGCTTCTTGACGCGAAAATTTAAACCCTATTTATTAATTCTTCTTCTTCGACTAACCGGGTGGCCCAGGGCAAGGCTTGCAGCCGTTCAAGCGGAATTGGTTTGCCGGAGACTACCGAATAACCGTATTTGCCTTCCTCTAACAACTGTAAGGCCCGCTCCACTTCCCTGAGTTCGTACTGGAGATAATCTCTTTCGACCAGGTTCCGTTCTTGCTCGAATAAATCGCTGGCAACTTCGGGGTCCAGGGGACCTTCCTGGGACTGGTCGAGAACATTCTCGGAAACTTCCTGCGAGTTCTTTTCAAGCTCTTTTAATATGTGGGCTTTTTCCTTTAGCAGGATTGCTTTGAATTCCTGGAGTTTTTCGTCAGTCATAATTTCACCTTTACCCCATTGTAAAGACAAGTTTTAAAATAGCCTTTTACCAGGGTGCAATCGCCCGGCCTTTTTCAGTGGGTCTGCTCGTTTTGGCTTCTAACTTTACGCAAATGAAACCAATCTAGCAGGGCCTGGCGGCTAATCCTTATAACGTTATGGTCGATTACTTTCCCCTTAAGTTCTCCCCGGTAGACCGCCTTGCGAAGCACATCCTGGTCAAGCCAGAGCAAATGAGCGGCTTCCTCGAGGGTATAACTATCCTGTTCCACCAACCGGTTATAGCTTCGATGAACTTCCAGGGCATCAGCTTTCTTATAGGACGCCTCGAATTGCTGGACAAATTTATAGATGGAGTCCGTTATTGCCGGTAGGGATACATTTGCGGTGTTTATAACCAGGTGATAAAAGGCCGGGTCTGTGCAATCGGGGCCGTAAAATTGGCGGATATAGGCTTGCTGCTGCTGGTCGTGGTCTTTAATATAAATCTCCGCCTCGGGGTTGGTAATCTTCTCGGTATAGGCCAGGCGCTCGATCCGGTCTTCCACGGGCCCTACAATTCGCAGGTTCAGGACTTGCGGCCAGTTTTTGAGGACAAAATTGGCACCCAGGTCCAGGAAGATAACCTGCCCCTGTTCGGCCACCTCCCTGATAATGTTATCAATCAATTTTTGATAACCGCTCCTGGCTAATTCTTCTACCGTTTCTTTTTTCAAAGTAGGGCGTTTAGGCGTTGTGCTATTCTCCGGTCTATAACCGTAACCAAAATTCATCTGTTCGGGTACCAACACTTCGCTGAGGAAAAAATCCTGGGGAGTATGCGTTAGCTCTACCAATTTTGGCAGCACTTTTAAGTCAAAATTGACAAAATCGTCAAAGCCGAGGCCCAGTTTCTGGCAGGCCGCCCGGATAAATTGCTCATCAACCAACCTTAATTTTAGCTTTCGGGCCAAATAGCGGGCTATCTCACGGCCCCCGCTGCCCTCTTCCTGGGAAATCGTTATAATGTTGTTAAGGTTACTCATAAGATTCAACCTCACTTCCCGAAAGCTAATGCCTTCAAAGGACACCGATGTCCTTTATCTGGTTTAATTCTAACTAATTCTCGTAAAAAACAAGATTTAACCGGGTAGCAGAATTATTAACATCGGTTGCTACGGGAATAATTAAATAGCTTCGCGCCGGTCAATTCCTTTTGATTAGTCAGACCGTTGGAAAAGTCGAGGTTCACTTGAGGTCCAGAACTATTTGGGGGCGGCAAATTTACGGAATTTGAGTTGGAATTTGTTGTCTCCGGCAAGGTGTTTTAAATTCACTTTTGTTAACCTCCTGTTACCTTTATTTTAACTTTGGCTTGTTACCTTCTTTATATCAAAGCTAAACCAATAACGCGTTTATGAATATAGAAACAACCAACCGGCACCTGACAGGGAACTATTCCCGTTCAGGAGCTTTTATTAAATATAACCTTATTAACCAGGAAGGGGAAGGAGGGCACCAAATGTGGCAGAATAATAATTCTTACCGGCGGCCTAATCCAGATATAGCAGCAGCCCTAAAAAACCTTGTGGAAGCAGGTTTTAACGAGAAGGAAATTGCCGCGTTCGCCCGTTTACGAGCCCGGTATGCCCAAATTCCCGACCATATCCAGGATTATCCGACCGTTTTAAGTAAACAAGAAATTACAAATTTAAGTTTCTATCGGTGGCTGGTCCAGAAGGGCCGCCTGTAACGCTATTTTTGTAAAAAACCAACAGGTGCATATTGAAATTGACAAGGAGGTCCAATTATGCCCGTGTCACCAGAAAAACCGGTTATCCATTTTGAAGACATTGAGTTGCCGAAGTTTAATGAACTGAACAACTCTCTACTCCTCCAGGGGCAAGTTTCGGCTTACGCCCAGGAAAGCTTAACCACCCTGGCAACCCATCTTCGTAGCGCCCTGTTAATCGGAGAGACTACCAGTTTGCCGCTCAAGGTCCAGGCCCCGGCAATAGCCTGGTTACTTTATGCGCTAGCCGAAGACCTGCAAAATCTCGCCGATAAATAGAATATATTTATCGGTGGAATGTCTCTAAACTTTATCCAGCCAACGGAACCTTCACTCAGCCTGATTGCGCCCGCATTTCCCGAATAAAAACGCAAGGCCCCAGAAGGTTCTGGGGCCTTGCACTCCGGAGGCAGGCTCACGTCCTTAACCGGGTCGAAATATGGTAGCCTTAACCCTTAACACCCCCGCAGTAGGGCCGGACCAGAACAGGCGATGGAATCTCAACCCCCGGTCTATGCGATAGACCGGGGCATCAGGGGACTGGAAGTTCGTTAACGTCAGGGCAACAGTCTGCCGCTCCGGGGGATGCTAAAGAATAGGATTACCCCTGGGAAAGTTGCCCTTCAAGATCAAAGTTGTAGTTACCAAATACCTTCTCCTCCACATGCACCATTATCTTTTCTCCGCTGAATATTACTCTTATTTCGCCTTCTTCTAACGGAGGTGACGATTGAAGTTGCCTGACTAACAGGGTATGGTCGTCAGCCCAGTAAGCCCGCCGGGCCACGAAATTTCCACCTTGCTGGTGTTCTACCCGGTAAACATTATCCAGGCCTATCCACACGGTATCGGTCGTCTGGGAAGTGCCGTTCTGGGCTACCACAACAGCCTCGGCCTGGGGCTTTCCTTCCTCGAAATTCAGGGTTAAATTTTTCCAACCGGCCTGGTTGTCCTGGAATCCAAAGGTTGTACCTGAAATGGTTTTGGCAATTTCAGGTAAAGGTTGCACCGCCTGGACCGGATTAGCCATGTACCTGACCTTCTCCTGCAAACTTTGGAGTACCGCAGGATTTGGCGGCAGGGGAGAAGCGGATTTGGCGGCTGGTATCAGGTATTCTTGTAACAGGTTCAAAATAATAGGCCAATCATCATTTTTAATCGCAGAGGTCAAAACCACTACCATCTGGCTGTTTTTGACTACCTGGATCATCTGCTGCGCGTAGCCTTCCGCCGCAAAGTGAGTAGGATAAACCCAGAACAAATAGCCATAATCTTTCTTATTGCTACCAATGGAGTGTATGGCAGTAGAGGTAGTTACCCAGTTTTCGGGCACTACCTGCTTATCTTCCCATTTACCTCCGTATAGGTACAATAAACCGAATTTCGCCATATCGCGTGGCCTTATGGAGATGCCATAACCACCGATGGTAATACCCTGCGGGTCTTTATCCCAGGTCAGGTCGGTAGCCGCGACTCCCAACGGCGTGAACAGCCGGGACTGGGCATAATCCGAGGTAGGGATGCCGGTAACTTTAGTCAGAATGGCAGAAAGTAAATGCACCCCGGCGCTACAGTAAACCAGGTTCTGGCCGGGGGGCGAGGCCATCGGCAGGTCGAGGATGTATTGGACCCAATCCTTGCTGGCCTCCACCGCTCCATTGAGCTTGTCGTCCGAACAATCCAGGCCCGACCGCATGGTTAAAAGGTCTTCGATAGTAATGGCTTCTTTGTCCGGGGTACGATTGGCAATGGTGCGCTCAGGAAAGAAGCTGAGCAATTTCTGGTTAACGTCCTTAAGATAGCCTTCGTTGATGGCAATCCCAATCAGGGCGCCAACAACACTCTTGGTAATAGAGTAGACCGGGTACAGTCTATCGAGAGTAAAAGGTGAATTTGCCGCCTCAAGCACAGCATAACCGTTGCGGACTACCGTTATTGTTCGGATATTTATATTGTCCTTCTCTATATGCTGGAGCGTTGTGAGCAGTTGTTGGGAATCGATACCTTGTTCTTCAGGGGTGGAACTCCGCCAGCCAACTGTCGGCCAGTAGGTAGGTAAATCCGCGCCAGATTTCGCGGTGGCTGTGGAGGCTACCGGGGTCGGTGAATTAGCAGGAATAGAGGTGGAAGTGGCCTCCCCACAGACTGAAAGGACCAGGGCCAGGCTTATAAACATTGTACCGGCCAGGCTTAGCGGCTTTAGAAACCCACCCGGCCTTTGCCAGTTCTTTTTAAATTTTGTATTCATGATGGTAACCCCTCCTGATAAATTTACTTGCCAAGCAATTTAGAAGGCTCCACTTTGGTGAATACCTGGACCGCAGAAGGACAGGTTTAACCGCTGAATTTAGCCCTTTGAATAAACCGGTGGGGTGAGGTGAAATACGGGGGTTGCCATTCCACGTCTCCTAAATCGCGGACGCTACCCTGTTACCCCTCCGTGTATTACTGGCTGCATTACAATTTGCGCCAACCAGGGTTCAGGGTAAAGGTGTGAGGAGGGGTAGGATAGATTCTCTCCATGTAAAAATACCAAATAGAGGTGAAAGGGGAGGTATAGGCTGGTTTAGAATCAATGCAAATTTAGTGAGCTTTGGTTAATGGGAAACCTGAAATTTTTAGCCAGGGTAACAGGTATAAAAGGGTTAAAATTCAGGGAATAATGATGCAAATGGCCCCACTAGCCTCTTAAAATAAATTTGTTACCCCTTTATTCACGGTCTTTAGTTATAATAGATTAACTCAACACCTGGTCTAATTTTTTGAAAATATCGGGAAAGGGGCGGAAGCGCTATGGAACTAAAAATCGTCACCGTAGAAAAGCCTGAAACCGTTAATTTTATCCTCGGCCAGAGCCATTTCATCAAGACCGTAGAAGATATTCACGAGGCCCTGGTCAATACTGTGCCCGGCATCAAGTTCGGTTTAGCCTTTTGTGAAGCTTCCGGGGACTGCCTGGTGCGGTGGAGCGGCACCGACCCGGAGATGATTGAACTGGCCCAGAAAAATGCCCTCGCTCTATCGGCAGGTCATAGCTTTATTATCTTCCTGGCAAGTGGTTTCTACCCTCTGAATGTCCTTAACTCCCTTAAAACTGTACCGGAAGTGGTCAGAATTTTCTGCGCTACCGCTAACCCGGCCCAGGTAATTGTGGCTGAAACCGAGCAGGGTTGCGGTATCCTGGGAGTAATTGATGGCTTCCGGCCTAAAGGCATAGAAGACGAAAAAGGAATAGGCTGGCGGAAAAATATTTTACGGCAATTTGGTTATAAACTTGGCTAAATCAACCCGGTTCCAACCGGCCTTTAACCCTGGTCAGTGCCAGGAGTGCGAAATTTCAGGGGGTTCACCGGGCCCCCTGGAGAAGAACCAGTGAGCAAGAAAAAGTAACCCCACAATAAGCACCGGCAGGATTACAAGGGCGGCTCCCCAGCCGAACCAGATAAACATTGCAATGGCGGCCACCAGGTATAAAAGCCCGCCCAGCCATTCTTTGCGCCAGGCTATCGCCAGGATAATCAATAAAATGTAAGTTGGGATGTTGTGGATTACAAAAGCCAACAGGGCCTCCGGCCAGGCACGCCCTTCACTAAACGAATCCAGCGAAAATATAGCCGGAAATAAGCTCGCTAAAATTGCCAGGACCCGATTTTCCCAGGTCCAGACTTTCCCGGTTCCATTGCCTTTCATATTGAACCCCCTCTTTCTTAGAGGGCCTAACATCTATATAAGGTTTTCCAACCTCTCGCCTTAATTAAGCCCTCCCCGAGATATATTACAGGCCTGACTTAATCCTCTGTTTCAAACACAAGGCCGGGAAAAGGAAAGATAAACGGTTGGTTATTTATCAGCCCGGCCTATAATTTACTGCCCGGACCGGTTTCTTTTAAAACCGGAGGTTAAACACCAAAGATGAAAGTAGCCTCAAAGGCCACACCGTCCTTCCAGTAACATTCTAACAACCGGGGGTTTAAGATAGGGTTAATTCAGTTAGGAGGGGTCGAAAGTTTATTTATGTAAATTAAGGATTGCCTGGACTTTTTCTAATAAAAGGGCTGGCGTAAAAGGTTTTTGCAAATAGGTATCAAACAACGCACCCGGTTGCTCGGAATTTAAGGGCTGGAAGACATAACCGGAAATACAAATAATCTTGATTTCTGGCCTATAAATTCTCAATTTATCAATAAGTTCGAGTCCTCCCATCTTTGGCATAACCAGGTCGGTTATCACCAGGTCCACCGGGTGTAGGGCCGAGGTTTGAGCAAGTAAAACCAGGGCTTCCAGACCGTTGGAGACACTCAAAACATTAAAACTGGCTTGACTGAGGGTTTTGTTAATTAAGGTTCTGACACTCGGTTCATCCTCCACCACCAGTATTGTGTACTCTGCATTTTCCTTTGCCACCTCTTTATCATCCTGGCCCAGGGTTTCCTCGTCCGAGTGGGACGGGACGGTAACGTTTGAGGCAGCGGGGCGCTGAGTAAGTGGGGCCGAATTTGATTCCGCACCTGGGTTTTCTTCCCAGGAGTGCGAGATACCCTGGGAAAGAGAGCTTGTAAAACCGGGACCGGAGTCACCGGCGAGAGACGGGACGGCATCCACACCAGGGAAGTAGAGCTTGAAAACAGAACCTTTACCCGGTTCACTATTTACCTCAATAAAACCGCCGGATTGCTCAACTATGCCGTAAACCATAGCTAACCCCAGACCACTTCCTTTTCCAATCTCTTTGGTGGTAAAAAATGGCTCGAAGATTCGCTGCTGGGTTTGGCGGTCCATTCCGCTTCCGGTATCGCTAAAACTTAAAAGGACATAGGGGCCAGGCTTGTTTTTGGCAGGTCCAATAGCCTTATAATGACCGTCCTCCACCTGTACATCGCTGATTTCAATTTTTAACCTTCCCCCGGCAATCATGGCGTCTTTGGCATTCAAGGCGAGATTCATTATGACCTGTTCAATCTGGGCCGGGTCGGCAAAAATTTGGCCTTTAGCGGCGGCTACCTCAACCTGGAGTTCAACATCCTCCCCTAATAAGCGCCGTAATAAGTTGTCCATATTTTCGACAACATCGCTTAACACCATTAACTGAGGCCGGTGGACCTGCTGGCGGCTGAATATAAGGAGTTGCCGGACCAATTCCGCCGCCCGGTTGGTTGCATTTTTTATTTCTTTAAGATAATCATAAGCTTCGGTTGATTTATCTATGCTAAGCCCCACGAGTTCACTGTAGCCCATGATTGCCATCAGCAAATTGTTGAAGTCGTGGGCAATACCGCCTGCCAATCTCCCGATGCTTTCGAGTTTTTGAGAATTAAGGAGTTGCTGCTGGGTTTTGAGGAGAGCTTCTTCTGCTATCTTTAAATCCGTAAGGTCGCGGGTGATTTTTATGAAGCCGGAGGGGGCTTCTCCTTTCCCTTCGCTGCCTCTTGTATAAAGAGGTGTTATAACGATACTGGCCCAGAACCTTGAACCATCTTTGCGGACGCGCCATCCTTCGCCATCATAGTGGCCGGTTGTGCGAGCAATCGTAAGGAGTTCGCGGGGAAGACCTTTCGTTATATCTTCCTGGGTGTAAAATTTCTCAATAGATTCTTCGATGATTTCCTCCGCTCGGTACCCCATAATTTTCTGGGCCCCTTCGTTCCAGGTCTTAATCCTTTCTTCGCCATCAACGATAAAAATGGCGTAATCTTTTATATTTTCCACCACCTGCCGAAATCGAGCCCTGTCCACAAGGATTTGCTCTTTGACTTTTTCAAGGTCGTTGCGCGGTTTAAGCTGGATAACCAACCCTCCCCCGGCAGGGATATAAAACACCTCTACCCCAGACTCTCCTTTTGCCAGGAAGGCAAAGGATTCGAGCTGGCCCTGGTTTCTTTCACTTGCGACCTTACGGCATAAGGATTCAAATTCGCTATTGCGTAGACCAGGGAATTCTTCCCAGACTATTCTCCCCAGCAGTCTTTCAGGAGGCCGGTCAAAAAGGTGGCCCGCCGCGCGGTTAAGGTAAGTAAAACACCCTTCGCTATCAAGAGTAAAAATAGCGTTTTCATTTTCTTCAATTAGGGGCACAAACCAGCCCTGGCCCTGGTTTTGGTTTTGATTTTGGCCTGTTTCTAAAATAGCAGGTGGTTTCTCAACCTGAGGTGGTACCTGGCTTTCGGTCTCTTTTGATTTGCTGCTTTTATCCATTGTTGACTCCACCTTACCAGGGTACAATTGCAACTCTACTTAATATTACTCACCAGGAGTTAAAGACGGGGTAAAATTAAAAGTAACGTTGCGTTAAAAGTGAGGGTGCATCAAGTATATCCTCTTTGTTATAAACTACCTTCAACTCGGTTATTCATAATACAGTTGTTTATAAATAACCAGAAGTTATCTTATTTGATGTTAAGGTTTGGGTTGGAAGTTGAGGTTTAATAAAAAGCCGGTCTGCCTATATAACCGGCTTTTGTTTGAAATGAAATAAAGAAGTGATACGGTACCATATTGCGTTGCAGGCTTTCAGGGTGGGGAAATTCCGCCTTTCCAACCTGACAATCCAGATATGGTCAGGTTGAAAAGGTAGATTTGAGTATACTCTATAAAGGTTAAAAGCAAGGTAAAAATTGGCCCCGATTTTAACCCATTACGGGACCGGTTCCGGCTTGAAATTGTAATGGAAATCCGTCTCCATCATCTCCCTGGCCCAGATGGTATTATTTACCAGCAAAACTGGCCGGGAGCATTTGCGTAAAACATCGGTTGCAACGCTGCCCAGGATTAACTGGCCGAGCGGTCCCCTGGCATGCGTAGCCAGGGCCAGCAAGTCGGCATCAATTTCATCGCTATACTTATAAATTTGGTCCACGATGTCGCCCGACCTGACCTCCACAACCGCCTCTAGCCCCTGGGTTTTCAGCCACTGCTGCACTACTTTGAGGTAAGCCAGGGCATGCTGGCGGGTCTGGTGGTTTTTCTGCGTCAGGGTGGTAGGCGTGTTTGAAAAGCCGCTTTCCTCGTAGCTATAAGAAGACGGGTAGACCATTTCCAGGTAGAGGGTAGCCTCAAGTTGCCGGGCGAAAACCGAAACCGGCCCCAGGATATTTTCTGCCTCCGGCGAGCCGTCCAGGGTTACCAGCAGTCTTACCGGACCTGTAGCTGGAATAGTCGGTCCGGTTGAGCGAAGTAATTCAGGTAATGGTACCTCGGCAATATCTTCCTGGGGTCTGAGTAATACTACGGCAATACTGCCCTGGCTGAGAACTTTCTGAGCCACGCTGCCTTTGAGCAGTAAATAGAGACCTTTCCGGGCGTGAGTAGCCATCACTACCAGGTCACCACCAAAGGCCGGTGTAACTTCCCCGATAGCCAGCTCAGGGTTCATTTTTTCCACCTCGCATCTTACCCGCTCCGGTGGGAGATGGCCTGGCAAGCCAGGGTCTAGCAAACTCGCCTTAACTTTGGCTAAATAATCCTCGTTTAAGATGATTAACTCCTGGTGCGGACCGGCCAGGATATATTCTTTCTGCTCATCCCCGGTCGTTAACAATAAAATTAGTTCCGCGCCGAGCCTTTGGGCCATGCTAAGGGCCAGGGGTAGGGCTCTTTCCGCGAACGAGGTGCCATCCAGCGGGACTATTATCTTAAACATAATATTTCCTCCTCTCCTACGTATCAGATCTCGCCCTTTTCAAAGGCGGCGACCTGTTCGGCCTGGATGGTATTGGCGGGATGGATAAAGAGGACCGGCCTATGGGTTTGCCTGAGGACCTCATCTGAGACGCTGCCAAAGAACATCCGGCCCAGGCTACCCCTGGCGTGGGTTGCCATTGCCACCAGGGTTGCCCTGGTTTTATCCGAATAAGCCACAATTTCCTGGGCCCGACGGCTGGCCGACACTCCAACCCTGACCACACAGACGCAGCGTAATCCCCGGCCTATCACCCTGGCCCGGATAATTTCCAGGTATTCGTAAGCGGCGGCTTCCTCTTTTTCTAAATCCTTGTCTTCTTCGGTTTCAGAGTTATCGACATAATAACTCCCCATATATTGGTCAGGCGGTGCCGGGACGATTATCCTCAATAAGAAAACGGTAGCGTCAATCGCGCAGGCCAGTTCCATTACATTTTCCAGGACTGATTCGGCCTGGGCCGTACCATCCAGGGCAACCACAATCCGCTTTTGGTGGTCGGCTTTCCGGTCAAGTTGGGCCAGTTCTTCTCGAAGGTTCAGTTGATTTTCAGGGTGGGTTGGCTGCAAGAGAATTACCGGTTGGTTAGATAGTTGGACGACCTTCCTGGCAACGCTACCAAGCAAAAGATCCGAGGGGAAAGCGCGGGCATGGGTAGTCATTATAACCAGGTCGGAACGTGTGAGAAGGGCAAAGTGGGTAATTTCCTCGGCGGCTCTACCGCAAACTACTTCTATTCTAACCTGGCTGGCTTTTAAGCGGGTCGGAAGGGTGGGGTCGGTTATGATAGCTTTTATTTCTTCCAGGTAATCCATGGCCTGGTTTACTATCTTCAATTCATATTCAAAATTATCATAATTTAGCAGGGTATCAACTTTAACCACCCTGATTAGTTGCAACTGGGCCTGGATACTCCTGGCAAACTGGATTGCCAGGGGTAAAGCCTGTTCTGCCTGGGGCGAACCATCCAGTGGTACGGTAATTACCCTGTTATTCACTGCACCGGTATTCGCCATTTCCAGGCCTGTACTTTGTGACTGCATAATGTTACATCTGCACTTCCAGAATTCTTTTTATTTCAGGAGAAACTATCTCCTGGGTTTCTTGTAACACGGTGAGGTGAAAAATTGGGGCAATATGTGTTTAAATTTTGTATTCGGTCATTTGCAGGTAGCGCTTTTATCATAGAGCGTGCATCATGGAGCTTATATCAAATTTTCTACCGGCGGTAATTTTTAACCCAGAAATTAACCTTTTTAGAATATAACTTAGGTAAAAGTTGAGAAAAACCTAATGAAGATAGCTAAAGCAGGGGTTGTTTTCATTATTCTTAGCGATAACTTTATTATCAGCGTTGATATAAGGAGAAATTTTATGGAAGCAATCATAGCCTTTATCGTAATAGTAGGCATCCTGGGTGGCCTGGACTGGGCGGCCCTGAAGTTTGGAGTTAATAGCCGGGTGCCCGAACTGCTTAAAGAAAAACACGTGTAACAAATAGCAAATAGCTGGCTAAACTTGCCCTTAATAATAGCCACCTTTGCCTGGTATTCGGCAAAGGTGGCTATTATTTTCTTACTCTTACAGTGAGGCTATTCGCGCCGAAACTGGTCGCTCCGATAAGAGGTTCCCTGGAAGACCGGGGTTAACTTTTTTGAAGGGGCCATTTATGTGGTCCTTTTGCCCGCCTTCATGCCGAATAAAACCTTAAACAGGCCGACCCGGCTGATTACCAGTTCGTACAGGCCAAGGGAAATCGCTATAGAAAAGCCCAAAACCACCAGGTACTTTAACAGGACATTCAAATCCCAGGTGACCACAAAGTAAGCTACCATCACGATAACTGTCTGGTGCAGAATATAAACGGGGTAAGCGGCTCTGTTCACGTATTTTAAAATTGGGTTACTGAAATTGAGGTAGCGGCTGCCAAAGGCCAGGACCGCGCAAAGTAAGAACCAGGAACCGAGGTTGTAGGCCAACCCGAAGCCCAGTTTGCCAGGTGGAAAGCCGTTTTCCTGGCGATATTGGAATAAAAGCAGCGCTACCGGGCTACAGGCCAGGCCAAGCGCCAGGGTCAGGTAGCCGGAACGGTTGAGGACTTGCCGGAACCTTTCATCGCCCTGGAAGGCAAAACCAACTACGAACAAGACCAGGTAGACAAGGGCGGGCTTCCCAAGAAAATCCGGGGCGACGGAAGCGGCCAACAGCAGCCCAGGTACCAGGCCGAAAATGACCGGACCTGCCATGCTTCCGGCCAAACCTGAAATCAGGCCCCGCCCTTTCTCACTTTTAAGAAAGGCGAAAAGCGGTAGAGCCATCAGCGAGAAAATAAAGAGGAAAAAGACAAACCAGAGATGGGCAAATGTAAAAATTGTGCCGTCATAATCAGCTTTGGTCAGACTATAGCTCTGAAAGTAAACCGGGTAAAAATCAATTATATTGCCCGAAAAAGTATGCCGGGTTAACCGGGCAAAATAAGCCTGGGGTGGCACTACCAGGAGCAGGGCAACCAGAAACGGTAGCAATAGGCGCTGCAAGCGTTCCTGGAAATAACGACCGGCGGTGCGAAAGCTGAGAGCATACCAGCTGGCGGCCCCGGCCAGGAAAAATAGGAGGGGCATAGACCAGGGTGAAGCTATTATTATAAACCAGTTGCAGGGTTCGCTCGTTTCGGAATTTTTGATATAGAAAGGCTCAAGCGTTTCAAAAACCCGCGCTGTGTGATAGGGAAAAAGCATGAAAACTACGCCAACCCGGAGCCAATCAATATCGCTGCGTCTATTCTGCCCGTCTGTTAAAGATGCTTCGTTTGCTTTCTCTTTTTGCTGAGTAATCATAAGTAACTTCTCTATTAACAATCTATTTTGATTTTAATAACAGGTGGTTTAAGTCAGGGTATAAACCGGTCAAATCACTCCTTATTTATTCGTGGCAACCACCAGGTCCGGGCGGTTACCTGGCATTCGGAGCCTGGAAAGAAGCCCGATCCGTTAGGCCACGTTAAGTCCCTATCGGGCAGGGGGGAAACGGCTCCTGGCCTCGCGGCTGCCCAATTGGCACACCTTATTGATGCTTTTGCCGTACCTGGTAAAGGGGACTAAATTATTTAATACGGTTTATTTACTATTGTTAACCGGGCTTTTTGGGTAGGGCAATTATAGTGATAGCAACAGGAATAACCTGCAAGCTTTGCTACTTGAATTAAACTTCAGAAAGTAGGTTATCTGATGGTTACGCAACAATCTAAAAAGGGCTCTATCGGTCAGCACTACCAGGACATCTGGCACGGAAAACTGGACCTAGTAACGACCCTTTACGCTCCTGATTGTATCTACCACGATTCCAATTCTCCCTTTGAATTGCCGACCGGGCGAGAGGGTATCAAGCAACTTGTCAATATTTTGCGTACGGCTTTTCCCGACATGGTTTTATCCATAGAAAGCGTTATCCTCGAAGAAGAAATTGTTGTAGTGCGCTGGAAATTGGCAGGAACAAATACCGGCCCGCTCCTGGCCGCAGGTCCAACCGGTCGGGCGGTAAATATCACCGGGATTAGCCAGCTAAGATTCGCTAACGGCCAGGTTGTTGAGGAATGGACCAACTGGGACGCCCTGGGCATGTTGGAGCAACTTGGCCTGGTGGAAGTAACTTTTCGTTAAACCATTCTGCTAAATTCTGGGCCTTCTAACCGAGCCAGGGCAGTTTCCCGGCCCAATTTTAATAAAGTCGAATCGAGTAGTTACAATTACCGGCAGCAGTATAAGAACCTACTGCCGGTAGCTATTTGATAGCGGAACGGTCTTATAAACCCACTTGTTTATAAGACCGTTCCGGCTGGGGAAGCTGGATTTTAACGCCGGTTGCGACCGAAGCGCTCGTGACTCGACACCCATTCTTCCGATACAACCGCCGTACCAAGGGAGAGTTCGCCACAAAGGACTGTCGCAGCGACGATTTCGGCAAACTTTCGTACCCCATCTTTCCCGTAGCAACCCATAATTTCCAGGCACTCACGCTGGGTTGGTAGACCGGTGCCGCCTCCATAGGTCGCGACAATCAACGAAGGAATCGTGACAGAGTAATAATAGTTATTGCCCGGTCGGGGTTCGGCATAAATCAATTCAGCCGAAGCCTCGGCAATGGTCGCTACATCCTGGCCGGTAGCAATGAATAAAGCGGTTATGCCATTCACCGAATGGGCCCCGTTACTGTGGGCCCCGGCCAGGAAACTGCCGAGATTAATAACCTGGCGAGCCTGTAGGAGCTGGTCTGGGTCGGTGTGGGTTATGGCTTCCAATAGATAGCCGGGGATAATGGCTTCTGCTGTCACCCGCTTGCCCCTGGTGTGCAGCATATTGACATACGAGCTTTTTTTATCAGTAGCGAAATTAGACTCAAGGAAATAATGCTCGATACCAGGGTAGACGCTGTTAATCCAATCACAGGCAGATTTGGTCGCCTTGCTCACCATGTTCTGCCCGGCGGCATCGCCGGTCGTGTAGTTGAAGCGCAGGAAAAGCAGGCGGCTGGCCGTATATTGTTCGATGTCGCGCAAATGTCCGCTGTGGGTAGTCTTATCGGCTTCTTTTTTTATGTGCTCAAAATTGGCTGTCACCCATTTACCAAACTCACGGGCCTGGCGGGCGCTGGGGAAAATAAAAACCGGAGCGCGCTGCATGGCATCGTCCGAAATAGTGGTCGTGATACCGCCCGCCGCTTCCAGTAACTTCATTCCCCGGTTATAACTGGCAACCAGGGTGCCTTCGGTGGTTGCCAGGGGAATATAAAAACGGCCTTTGGCATATTCGCCGTTAACCAGGAGCGGTCCGGCCAGACCGATTGGAACCTGGGCCACACCGATAAAGTTTTCAATGTTACCGGGCAGAATCGCCGGGTCGAAAGAATAGGACCCGACATTCCGGGCAACCTGGCCGGTTTGTTCGAATAAAAACTGGCGGCGGATGGCGGCCATTTCCTGGGTATAATCATTTTCCAATGACCGGGGGATTTTTGTATTCATAGAACTTCCATACTCCTTGAAAATACTCTACCTATGTCAGCCAATCTACCGGGAACGCACCGGTCGGGTCGCTCAACAATCCTGAGCTACGAGCTACCCGGTTCTGAACAGCCTTTACGGCAATCAGGAACCGGGTAGCCCGTAAGAAGTTAACTTGATTTAATAGTCTCACCAACTGGTTTAGATGTGTTGTTAAGGCCACGCAGGTTAGTCTTTAGGATTTTCCCGGTGGCATTCTTGGGCAGGTCGGGCAGTATGTCCAACATGCGAGGATACTTATAATTGGCTACCCGCTCCTGCAAGTATTCGATTAACTCAGCCGGGGTTGCTTCATAGCCTGGTTTGAGTGAGACATAGGCCTTAATTTCCTCGCCGAATTTCGGGTCGGGCACCCCAATGACGGCGGCTTCACGGATAGCCGGGTGCTGGTAGAAGACATCCTCAACTTCCCGTGGGTAGACATTGTAGCCACCGCGAATAATCAAATCCTTAATCCGGTCAACAATGTAGATATAACCTTCCTCGTCTTTGTAGCCGATGTCACCGGTGTGGAACCATTCGTCGCGCATCACTTCGGCGGTAGCTTCTGGCCGGTTGTAATAGCCCTTCATTACATTCGGGCCACGCAGGACAATCTCGCCCCGCTCATTCGCGCCCACTTCCCGGTCCTTTTCGTCAAAGACTTTCACCTCAGTGCCCCAATCTGCCAGGCCTACCGAACCGGCCTTCCGAGGTTTCTGGACCATGTTAAAGGTCGCACTCGCGCAGTCTTCACTCAAGCCATAGCCTTCCAGGAGGGGAATTTTGAACTCTGCCTCGAAGGCATGGAGTAGTTCGACTGGCAAGGCGGACCCGCCGGAAACAGCATATTTGAGGCTGCTGGTATCAAATTTCTTGCGGTCTGGATAGTGCAGCAAGGCAAAGAACATGGTAGGAACACCGCACATAATAGTTACCCGGTCCCGCTCGATTACCTCAAAAACCTTGGCCGGATCAAAGCGTGGGATAAGGGTAATCGCCCCAATGCGTTCCAGCATTGAATTCATAACGCTGCTTTGACCGTAAATGTGGAAGAAGGGGAGGGCACCAAGCCCAACATCGTTAGGGGAAACCGGCATCAGTTTCTCGCTGGCGATGGCCGAAAAGTAACAATTAAGGTTGGTCAATTCAGCGCCTTTGGGCCTACCGGTGGTGCCGCTGGTATACATGATGACGGCAGTATCGTCGCCCTGGGTCGGCGCCAGTTCGTAGAAAGGCGAACAAGTCTTATAGACCTCCTCAAATTTAATCACCCCATCGACCGCCGGGAGCGGATTAGTGCTGCCGGGGGCCTGGGCGATAATCAGATGGTGGCAAAGTGGGGCCAACCGGTAGCCTTTGGCGGCTTCTTCCATAAAGCCTTCCCAGGCCACCAGGGCCAGGGCTTCCGAATCGTTCAGGACGTAATCTATCTCACCGGCTTTGAACAGCACATTGATTGGTACAATTACCGCTCCCAGTTTTGCAATCCCATAGTAAGCGATTAAGAACTGGGGTATATTTGGCATCATAATGGCGACATGGTCGCCGCGCTTTATACCTAAACGGTCAAGGCCGTTTGCAAACTGGTTGGTAACGGCGTTAAGTTGGGAGTAGGTCAGCTTGAACGAATCAAAAATGATCGCTGTCCGTTCAGGATTGCTTTTGGCTGACTCTGTGAGCAAAGATGCAAAATTTAAGCTCATTAAATTCCTCCTCATTTATTACATCTACATTAACCCTTAAAACCTTTAAATGTAGTGAGTAACGGTTGCCAGGGCACTTTGCTGGGGATCGAGTTGCAGGGTTATGCCATTGAGGATACCTAAAGTCCTGCCAAGCACCAGCAGATCCACCGGAACCTTATCAATTTTGGCCCCCAACTGGGTGGTAACTTTGATGTTCCCGGTCCCGCCAAATATCAGGCTGACCGCCTGTAACAGCGTAAAAATATCAGCTCCTGCCCGCATCTTCAGCCCGGCCATCTCTAAAGCTCGACCGAGCTCTGTAAAATCATTTGCTTCCAGGGCTCTGACCACCCTTGCCATGGCCTCGGCCAGCGCAGGCTTTACTCGGACGGTAAGGCCATGGTCAAGTATCACCAGGCGCGGGCCGGGTTGGACTAACAGGTTGCCGGGATGAGGGTCGCCGTGCAGCAAATGGTGGTGGAAAACCTGGTCGGCATAAACCTCGACCAGGATTCTTGTGACTTCAGACAAATTGAGGTTAGCTGCCTCTAACCCTGGTTTGTTGGTAATCTTGATACCCTCGATAAAGTCCATCACTAAAAGCCGTTTGCTGCTAAATTCAGGATAAGTCCTGGGAATAAGCACGTCTTTCCGGTTAGAAAGGGCTTCACGCATAATTCCCATCATTTCAGCTTCGTGCTCGAGGTCAATTTCAAACAGTAAAGTTTCTTTGAGATAGTCGCTGATGGAAGACAGGAGTTTTTCCGCCGAGAAAAGGCCTACAGCCTGGTTTACCAGCTTTAACATTTCAAGGTCGGCTTTGATTAACTCCTGAATTTGAGGGTACTGCACCTTTAGCGCGACCGGTCGTCCGTCTTTGAGCCAGGCCCGGTGGACTTGTGAAAGGGAAGCTGAGGCGACGGGCGTCTGGTCTACTTTCGAGAAGACTCGGTCAAGCGGTTGGCCCAATTCCTGGACCAGCCGGGCTTTGATAAGTGACCAGGGGAGCGGTGGCACCTGGTCCTGGAGGGTAGAAAGCTGCTCGATATAGACCGGTGGCAGCAAATCGGGACGGGTTGAGGCGAACTGACCAGCCTTGATAAGCGCACCACCCAGCGAAGTAGCCATATCTACCAGGCGTTCGGCTCCGAATTTATGCTGCAATTCCCAGTCTTCGGGTTCAACCAGCCAGGGAAACCAACGCGCCCGCTGCTGGAGGGTTTGATAACTGGAAATCAGGTCGGCTGCTAACGTGCCGATTACCAGGGTCCGGGACACCGGTAGTCCGACCGGAGCAACCCGGTTCCACCGCTCCACCATTTGTAACCCGGACTCGGCCAGTAAAAAGCCTTTTGAGCGGGTCAGGTCGTTTAACAGGGTAATGTATTGTCCTGGCCGGTAAGGGATAGCCCGGTCGTCCATGAAGGGTCCAACCGGGGCTTTTTTTAATTGTTTGAGGGAAGATTTTTCAGGGGCCATATTTGCCATACTAAAAACACTTTCTCCAAACCGGCTCTACCGGCCCTGGGCGCCGGTCTCATCGCTGGTTGATTTGCAGGTGACAAGACCCGGCGCTGGTCAGGGATAGTCCGCCAGGCAAAAGGTCTGCACGCCAGGCCCCGCCTGGCTTTCAGGTGAAAGCGGCGGGGGTTTTCCTGGCGATTCCAGTTCACCCTTCCCTTTTGCCGACGGCTAATAGGCGTTGGTTAAAACCGGCGCTTCATCCGGCTTTCTATTTTTTTTTGAAGGTGACTTTACCGGTTTCAACACCTCAACATTAAAATCAGGGCTTTCCCCTGGCGTCAGGTTGGTTTCTACTTCCGTACCCGGCGCAGTCGGAGCCGGGCTGGCTTCCTGGGCCTCGGAAACAGTTTCTAACGCCACCGTCTCTTTATCATTCATATCCGGGGGGACAACCTCTACCGGTGGTACCAGGTCTTCCAGGTTTGCCACGATTGTTTCCGGGATAAAAATTTCGCCCCATGGCATTTCGACCACCGTTTCAGGTGTAGCCTCCACCTCAGGTGTACCGGTTGGTGGTTCTTGCGCGATTATTGGGCTGGCCGGTTCGACCGAAACCGCCGGGGTAGTTTCGGTTTTTGTTTCCGGCCCTTCCATGGTCACCGGTTCCGTCTGGCCCTCACCACTTTTTTCCAGAGTAGTCTCCTCTACACCAGGGGTAGCTACTTTCGGAGCCACGACCTTTTTGGCTTTAGGCGCCGGTTTGCGCCGGGCTGGCCGTTTGGGCGCCGGGGTCGGTAGATGCATTTCTGGTTTTTCCGCAGGTTCAGGGACCGGTTTAACTACGGCTGGGGGTTCTTCCGGTAAGGGTTCGACGGTCGGAATTTCAGTGCTGAGGATTCCGGCATTATCGCGCAACTCGGTAAAAACCCGGGCCAGGTGGCGCATAAATTCTTTGCCCAGTCCGGGCATTTTTGCGCCATCGCTCGACAGGCTGATAAAAATCTGGCGGTTATAACTAAAAATGACGCAGGTTAAACCTACCGCGTAAGCAAACGGCACATACGAATAGTTATCGACCATCTTTTTTCCCAGCATATATAGCGGGAATTGTGGCCCCGGTACGTTAGTACAGACCATATTGACCAGAGGAACGGTTGTATACATCAGAGAGCCAACCAGGGCTTGTAAGGGTGGCGGAATAATTCCGACAGCGTTCAGCACCAGCGAAAATTGGTCGGCAACCCTGGCCCTTTTCATTTCACCGGTCTCTTTAACGATATAGTGGTAACGTTCCAGGCAGTTATGCAGGGCCAGTGGCACCTCAACCGGTAAAGCCGAAAGCTTATTCCCCAGCGTCCCCGTATCTTCTGTCTGGCGAGTATTTACCGGTACGAAAAACCGCAGGGCTGCGTTAGCCGTTTCGAATCCATGGTGTTGAAGATAACGAATTACCGCGCCGGATACCGCGCACAACATCACATCGTTGACGGTCCCACCCAATTTTTCTTCGATAGAATGGGCTTCCGTAAAGGAGAATTTAGCCCAGTTTATATCGAGAGTGCCGGAGTTTGGCTGGTTAAACGGTAACACTGAAACCGGGGTAGCCAGCGTAACCAGGGGGTTCATGGAGGGCCGAGCGATCAGGTCGCCGGACTGTTTTAACATATCGCCCCCAAGGTTGAGCAGGCCCCTTTGTAACTGATACCAGTTGTCGGTAATATCCATGACGCTATCCAGGAAGTGGTCTACTAGGCGCCCGGTAAAATCGCTGGCCGGGCGAGTCCGGGAAGCGGGAGAAGAATTAACCGGGGCCGATGTGGGTGGGGGCGGGAGTGGCATTTCGGGGGTACGGTCGAACGAGATATTCATCAGTTCTACGCCCGAAACCCCATCTACCATGGTGTGGTGCACCTTGGAAATTATCGCCGTGCGTTTACCTTGCAAGCCCCTTACTACATAAATTTCCCAGAGCGGTTTACCGCGATCTAGCATGGTAGCCTGGACCTGACTGGTTAGGACCCTGAGCTGTTCCAGGGTGCCAGGTGGGTCGAGTTGCACCTCGAAAATGTGGTTTTTGATATTGAAATTGGGGTCAATTTCCCAGCTTGGATAACCTATATGGAAGGGCGGCGGCACTACTTTTTGCCGGTAGCGTGGCAACAGGTGCAACCGGGCACTCAACATATTTTCAAAATCTAGCGCGCTTATCTCGCCATCAAAAATCATGGTGCTGCCGACATGGAAAGGTGCTTCTTTCCGCTCGTAGTAAAGAAAGGTGGCATCCAGGGTGGAGAGGCGCTGTTTTAATATTGGCTGAGTCATAATTCCTCTTACTTTCTCAAGTGGCCCGATTAAGGCTAATTTCCAGCCGGTCGGGTGGAGCGGAGAAAGTTTTTCTCCGCTCCACCCTCTGAAGCCTAACCCCGGTTGATCAGCTTTGATTGCCAGACTCTTATGGCAAGCTGCTACCTCGCTATCCCTTAACTAGCCAACCTGTAACGGTTAGCTGGCTTGCGGGGATTCCACTTCACCTTTGGGGTGGGCAACCGGTTTAGGGTGCTCCGCGGGCGCGGGTGGAGGAGTAACCACCTTGAGTAAACGTTTCTGGACATCAACGTAATTGTCCACCGTTTCCTCAACCAGTTTGACCCGGTTTGCGGCTGGGGTAGCTTCCTTAATCCCAAAAGTCTCCTCGATGCCCTGGATAAACAGGGTGTTCTGTTTGGACAGGAAATCCAACCAGCGATTGCGGGCCTCCACCAGACCTTCGACCTGTTCGCGGGCGAAATCGGTTACGCTTCTGAAGTTAGGGGTAGGGGTGCCTTCGGCTTCCTTACCCGCTTTCTCCACCTCCCGCAACATCCTTTCGCGCTGGCGGGTGGTCGAGTCGACCCAGCGGCGTTGCGCCGCCATCAAGCGCTCCTCACCACGGCGAGCCATTTCGGTAATTGGCGGGGCCGGGATTGTTCGGAAGAATTCGACACCCTCTTTAAGGGCTTTCAGGGTTAGCTCGTTCTGCTCGGCGGCAAGTTCGAGCCATTTCTGCTCGCCTTCCAGCATAGCCTCCACCACCTGGCGGACCCAGGTGTTATAGGTAGCAGTCAGGCTGGTCGGCGGAACTTCTTCCTCAACGGGAGCAGTATGTTTCGGTTCGACCGGGGTTTTCGTCTTGGTAGTCATATCGTTAACTCCTTTGCTATATGGAACCGTTTACGAGGTTCTTAACTTGCGCAGGCGCAAGCCAGGGCAGGTCACAGGGGGAACGGAAGGGTCGAAATCAAGCCTCTGGCTCTGGCTCGGGTTCAGTTCCAGGCCCTTGTCCGGTCAGACGCTCAAGCACGCGCGGACAGTAAGCCGCCATTATTTCGGGGTGCCCCCCGGTCAAGAGGATACAACTCGTGCAGGCGTTAGCGACCGGGAAGAACCAGGTCAAAGGGCTTATCGTTTCCCTGCGGATCAATCTACATGCTTGCTCAGCTTCTTCTTCAAAACTCGGTTCTTCCGAACCATTGAAATCTTCTGGCATGGTTTTTTACCCCTTCTCCCCATCCTGTTCCCACCCTGTTCGTAAACGGTGCTATTTCCACAATTCCATTGTATAAAGTGAAAGTTAAACCGGTGGTTTAAATATTCAAAATTACCGGCTAGCCGGACAAGTAACCCGGCAGCGGGCCGCTTGTCCGGTCGGCTATTAATTTCCGGGCATCCTTCTAGTAGCCTGACCCGGCGCCGGGAAGGAGAACTGGGTAAGCAAATCTAACCAGCGTTTTTGAAAATCGGCGTAGGTATTGACCGCATCCTGGGTCCAGTCGATATAAGTAGCCGCCGGAGTACCCTCCCGGACACCCAGGGCTCTTTTCACACCTTCCACCACCTGGGCGTTCTGGCTGGCAGCGTAATCCAGCCAGCGCCGGCGGGCATCGGCCAGCAGTTCCAGCGGTTGGGTCATTAGCCCCGCCATTTGACCGGCGGGCATGTTGAGGCCAGCCGCCATTTCGCTACCCGGTTGAAACTGGCTGTTTAAGAATTGGGCGCGCTGCTGGTCGAAACTACCGGACAAACTACGCTGCACTTCCAGGAAATTCTCCATGCCTTGCCGGGCCCATTCTCCCAGGCCAGCCGTTGGGGCGCTCCGAAAAGCTTCAAGACCCTGCTGAATAGCATTTATCACCAATTCATTCTGAGTGGCGACCAGTTCCAGGCAGCGCCGTTCGGTTTCCACCAGGCCCTCCACAAACTGGCGGGCCCAGTCGCTATAAGCCGCCTCACCTGGCACTGGCGAGGTTACCGGCCTACTATTCAGGTTTACTTCAGTCATTTTAGGTCTCCTTTTACAATACTTAACACTGGGTTCCGCTCACTTTGGGGACTGACGGCGCACGCCCAGCTAATCGGGCCGGGTAAGCCAGGTTAGTTTTTCGAAAATAAATGCGATAATTCCTGACGTACGAAACCATTTAATTGCGAGGGTTGAGCCAGGGCATCTAAAGGTGAAATGGCGTAATGAACCCCCGTCAAATTTTCCGAAACCTCCCAGAGACGCTTGCTTGCCGCTCCATCATATGCCTGGAGTGCCCGGAAATTAAGGGCCGGGTAACCGTGGGTGTAAAAGAGCGGGCCGTATAGTCCTCCCCCTTTTACGCCGGGAGCAGTGGCCGCATATAGCTGCGGGAGAGCCCCCATCGCCGCGCTCTGGGCTATTACCTCGGCGCTGAACTTGAGAAAAAGGTCTTCCAGGAAAGTGCCAAAGGTGCTGCCGCCGGTCCGGGTCATCTGCGTATTGGAATAGCCGGGATGGGCGGCCACACTCAGGGTAGTCGCGCCTGCCGCTTTTAAGCGCAACTCCAGTTCGGTCGCGAAAAGAATATTGGCTAATTTGCTCTGGCCGTAAGCCAGGAGGCCAAAATAGGCGCGTTTTGATTGTAAATCCTGGAAATTGAGGCGACCTACCGCTTGTAGCAGGCTGGTTGTAGTAATAATCCGGCTGGACTGTGTCATTAGCAGCCTATCCAGCAATAGACCGGTCAGGGCAAAATGTCCCAGGTGGTTCACCCCAAAATGCATTTCAAAGCCGTCTTTGGTTTCCTGGCGGGTCCCGGTAGAAATTCCGGCGTTATTGAATAAAAGGTCAAGCCGGTTGTAATCAGCCTTAAATTGTTCCGCGCAGGCCCGGATAGAAGCCAGATTAGCCAGGTCGAGCCGGATGAAACCAATTTTGGCCTGGGGTAATTTGAACCGGATTGCGTCGAGAGCGGCCAGGGCTTTGCCCAGGTTACGGGAAGCAATTACCACGGTAGCCCCGGCCCCGGCCAGGGCCAGAGTCGTTTCAAAACCGAGGCCGCTGTTGCCACCGGTAACAAGGGCTACTTTGCCGGTCTGGTCGGGGATATTTCGGGCGGTCCATTCCAACATCTAGATGCCTCCTTATACACTTTGTCCCTATTTGTGATAAATGTAACACTTAAAGGTTAAATTCCGTATAAATAAATGAGGGGTTGCTAAAATTCACCTCTCTTAGATTTTTCCAGCTTGCATGGAGAAAAGGGGGTTTAGAAATGGCTTTAGTTTATGAACAAACCGCCAACCGCATCCGGCAAGAAACCGGGCAGATCCGCGACCTGATCGAGGCCAGGGAGGACTTTAATGCCTGGCAACTGCTTTCACAGGTTAAGGACGCCACGCGCTCAAATCTTTTTTTGTGGGCAGAGTCAGGTTTGCAGACCGGCGAACGCATGGAACGTTATATCGGTATTGAGTCGGCCCTGACCCGCCTGGGCGTGCTGGGGACCGTTGCCGCCGACCTGCTATCGGGTTATCTTATCCTCCAGCAAAGGGCGCGCTGGTTGCCCTGGCTGGTTGGACCAAAAGACCTGGAGCTACAGCACGAACGAGGAGCCAACCGGCTGCTTGATACCTGTGTCAACCTGGGCGGCGCGCTTATCAAGGCCGGGCAGTTTGCCTCGACCCGCCCCGACCTTTTACCCGGCATCTATATTCAACGACTTTCCGAGTTGCAAGACCGCATGCCTCCCCAGGAATGGCCGGTTATCGAAGCGGCCATCAACCGCGAACTGGGCCGGACTTATGCCGAGGTCTTCAGCCGGGTTGAGGAAAAGCCTATTGCGGCGGCTTCGCTCGCCCAGGTCCACCGGGCCTGGCTTAAAGACGGGCGGGCAGTCGTCCTAAAAGTACAGTATCCCCGGATTCGGGAACTGGTCGAAGCCGATTTGCGCATGCTGGATTATGTAGCTTTTCTTGTTTCCCAGGTGGGGCCGGGGTTGAATTTCGCCTCGATAGTTGATTTCTTGCGAGAAACTCTCCCCCTGGAACTTGACCTGGCGCGGGAAGCCCGCCTGATGACCGAACTGGCCGGGGCCTTTGCGGGCCGCGATAACGTGGTTATCCCGAAGGCTTATCCCGAATATAGCACCGGCTCTTTGCTTGTCATGGAATATATCGAAGGAATAAAAGTTACCGATAAAGCTGCCCTGGCCGCGAGCGGTATAAACCTTTCCGAGGTGGTCCGGCTGCTGAACGAAGTATATGCCGAGCAGATTTTCAAGTTCCACCTGATGCACGCCGACCCGCATCCCGGCAATATTATGGTGCAACCCGGCCCCCGGATTGTGCTTCTCGACCACGGCCTGACCGTCCACCTGAAACCCGAACTGGCCCAATCCATGGGCCGGATGGTTAAAGCTCTCCTGGCAGTAGATTTTGACGAACTTCTCCGGGCCTTTAATTCCGCCGGGCTTAAACTCGCGGAAGGGGTGGATATTGGAACCCTGTTGCAGGTGGCCGGGGTCATCTTCGGGGGTGGGGAAGAAAAGAACCTGGCGCAGATTGGCGGTCAACTGGGCCGGAGTGTGGGAGAAATCCCCTCCGATTTATTGCTGGTAGGGCGGGCCCTGGGCATGCTTAACGGTATCTGTTTACAACTCGACCCCGACCAGGATACCCTTGAAACGGTGGTAACCTACGTCTAAAACCCGAATTTACGCAAATGAAATTCAGCATTTCCTTTTATTCTTTGTAAGGAGGGGAAATTAGGGTATAATTTATGCAAGCTGTTTAGACAGGTTGCTGCAATTTTTTAAGCAAACTATGTTTAAGGGCAGCCTTTTTGAACGGGAGATAAAAATGGCTGAAAAACAAACATTTAGTTCGGAATTACTACCGGTAAGAACCCCTATCTACCGGGAACTGCTTTCAGGGGTTGATTGGCTGGCTTTGCACTACAGCCCGGTTTATTATGGCTTTGGCGTGCCGCGTGGAGACGGCTCGGCAGTAGTACTGGTGCCTGGTTTCCTGGCAACCGACGCCTACCTGACCGAAATGAAGTGCTGGCTTAACCGCATCGGCTACCGGACATATCTTTCAAATATTGGCCGGAACGCCGATTGTCTCGAAACATTGGTAAACAGGTTGCAAGCGACGGTTGAGAAAGCTTTCCACGAAACAGGCCGCAAAGTCCACCTTATCGGTCACAGCCTGGGCGGCGTCCTTTCGCGGGCGCTCGCGGCCCGCTCTCCCGAATTTATCGCCTCGGTTATCACTATGGCCTCGCCTTTCCGGGGTATTAGCTCTCACCCGCTGGTCTTGCAAGCTTCAAACGTGGTACGGCAACGCCTCCAATTTGAAAAGAAAAAGGAAGGACCGCCCCAGCCTCACTGTATGACCGGTTGGTGTACTTGCTCAGCCGGACAGGCCCTGCGCAACCGTTTACCCGGCGACATAATGCAGACCGCGATTTATACCAGGTCCGACGGTATCGTAGACTGGCGGGTCTGTGTTACGGACCGGGCTGAAGATAATTTCGAGGTCATCGGGACACATATCGCGCTCGTCTTTAATCCGTTTGTCTATCGCGTGGTAAGCTACCGGCTTAAACAGGCCACCCGGATGGTTCAAAACGCACCGGTACAAAAGGTCGGCTAATCCCTTTCCCACTTTCAAATTTCTTAAATAAACTCCGGGTAACTTCATCTGGATTTACCCGGAGCTTTGGCTCAAGCAGATTGCCCTACCAGCCTGGTTGAGGATTTTGGCTGTTTGTCAGGACCGTCAAACTTCACCCAGGCAGGCCCATTAAAATGGTCTTAAACCTGCACCGGAAAAACTACTCTATGCGTATATATTTGTATAGGGGTGGAAGGATTCCAGTTTGAGTGTCTAAAGGAACGAGGTATGCGAGGATTTAGTGTTTTTTCAAACGCTGGAGAATTACTATGTTACACATTGAAAAACCTTGCTTCGTTACCGTTTCAGGACGGAAAATAGCCTACAATGAGATTTGCCCGCCCAACCCGCGCGGGACCATCCTGCTGATAACGGGGTTAGCTACCAACCGTTTAAGCTGGTACAACCAGTTAAAGGAGTTCGGCCAGGATTACCGGACGATTGCCCTGGATAACCGGGACGTTGGTGATAGCGATACCTCGGCCAGCTATTACTCGGTCGCGGATATGGCCGACGATACGGCCCTGTTTTTAAGGGCTTTGAATATCGAAAATACCGCGGTGGTCGGGATTTCGATGGGTGGTTTTATCGCCCTTGAATTAACTCTGCGCCATCCCGGTCTGGTTTCCAGGTTAGTGCTGGTTTCAACTTCAGGTGGCGGCCTGACCAACGTCCCGCCCAGCCTACGGCTGTGGCCTACTTTTCTAACCCTGCGAGGTCATAGAAATGAGCCTGAAGAACTGGCCCGGCGCGTTTTTACGCTTATAGCAGGGCCAGGCTTTGCCAGGAAACACCCTGAGATAATGCGGGATGTAGTCGCCGTTTACGGCTATAAACCTATCACCCCCCAGGGCTACTCTCACCAGCTCAGGGCCTGCCTGCTGCATAACGCGGCCCCTCGCCTTGGCCAGATTAAAGTCCCGACCATGGTCATTCACGGTGATAAAGACCCGCTGGTCCCTTTAGGTAACGGGCGGCGGTTGGCCCGGAGAATTACCGGGGCGGTCTTGTATATATATGCCGGGGTCGGGCATATGCCGATTATCGAGGAGGCTCCCCGGTTTAACCGGGATGTGCTGGCCTTTCTGGCGCAACAATAGTTTTTGGGGGGCTTGTTTGCCCGTGATACCAGGGGTCAGGCCAGGGTGGGCGGGGACGGTTGCCGTGAGTAAAGGGTTAAATCTTCCAACAAACGGGCCTGGCAGGCGGGGATAGCGGCTTTAACCGCCGGTGAAAGGTCCGACCCGGTTTCGAACTGGCCCGCCTCGATACCGTAAATAACCAGGGATCGAGGCAACATATTAAGGGCCCGGTAAAGCTCGATGGCTCCGCCCAGGTCGAAACCGTGGGTTGAGCAGGCCCTTAAAGAAGCGGGGAGCGGTTTTTGGGCCACCTCCCAGCGGTGCAGGGTGCCGGGAGGGCTCCCGGTGACCACGGCATCTACCAGGATAACTTTTGAATAGCCGCTAGAACTTTCCAAAAAGTCCACCAGGCCATCGTTAGCTTCTTCCAGGCGGGGCCTGAGTTGCGCCAGGTCGGGATGCTCAGAGAAATAGAGGCGCAACTCACGCACCAGGGCCGGACCAACCCCATCATCACCCCGCCAGGGTTGTCCGGCCCCGATGACCAGGACCGCTTCATTTTTAGAGGGTCCGGCTCCCCTCATGGCCGCCCTTCCTCCTCAATTTCCAGTTTTAGAAAGTGAGTCGCGCAGGAGATACAGGGGTCGTAATTGCGGACAGCCTGTTCGCAGCGCCAGGCCAGGTCCGGTTTCGCCAGGTCCAGGTTGGCCGTGACTAATTGGGTCAGGTCTTGCTCTATCATTTTCTGGTTCTGGGCGGTTGGCGGCACAATCTTCGCATCCAATATCATGCCATTCTCGTCCAACGAATAGCGGTGGTAGAGGATACCCCTGGGCGCCTCGGTGCAGCCATAGCCGGTCCCGGCCCTGACATTCAAAGGTAAGGCTGGCTCCGGGGGCATCTCGTATTCCCGGATTATGCGCAAAGCTTCGTCACAGGCATAAAGTGTTTCCACGCTGCGTACAATAATGCTCTGGAAGGGGTTGTCACACCACTCCCCCAGCCCGGTTTCACGGGCTGCTTGCTGGGCCAGGGGCGAGAGGCGGTCGAAATTCAGGTTATAGCGGGCTATTGGCCCGACCATATAGGCCCCATAACCTTTGTGGAAGGAATGTAAGGCGTTCGAATGGGCCACATGTTCTTCCTCGAAATGATCTTCAAAGTCCGAAATCGGGATGTCTAGCCCCCGGTTTGAGACCAACCGGCCCTCATTCAGGGGATACTCGGTCGGGTGGCGCAAGGCTACAAACTCATAATCCTGCTTGAAGTCCGGTATGGGTAGGGTAGCCGTCCAGCGGACCGTTTCCAGGGCGATTTCCCTGGCCTCCTCCAGACTTTCGACCAGGGCGGCCAGTTCTGGCCTGGTCGGAACCCGGTAGAACCCCCCAACCCTGACATTTATCGGGTGTATCTCGCGACCCCCGACTATCCGCATGATTTCGTTACCGGCCTTTTTAAGGGCCAGCCCCTTCTTAACAAGGTCGGGATAGTCCTTTGCCATGCCAATAGCGTCCTGGTAGCCCAGGAAGTCCGGCGCGTGTAGAAGATAGACGTGCAGGGCATGGCTTTCAATCCACTCCCCGCAATAGAGCAACCGGCGCAAGGCCCGCAATTGGCCGCCCACTTCCAGGCCAAAAATGGTCTCGATGGCATGGACGGCGCTCATCTCGTAGGCCACGGGGCAGATACCGCAAATCCTGGCCGTCAGGTCAGGGGCATCCGAGTAGGCCCGGCCTCGCAGGAAAGCTTCAAAGAAGCGGGGCGGTTCGTAAATTTTTAGCCTTACCTGCCGCACGGCCCCTTTGTTAATCCTGACATAGAGCGAACCCTCCCCCTCTACCCGCGCCAGGATCGGGGTACGAATAATCATTTCGCTCATAGGTTTTCACTCGCTTCCTTAAAAGGTGGGCTCCAGGCATTCATGGTCCTGAGGGCCAGTTCGACCTGGGCCGGTTTCAACCCTAACTCACTTTGCCACCAGGCGACCAGGGAGGGTAAGTTCAGGTTTTCCCTTGGGCCAAAACAACCGAAACAACCGCGCCGGTAAGCCGGGCAGAGCGCGCCGCAACCTGCCTGGGTCACCGGGCCAAGACAGTTGACGTCCTCGGCTACGGCCAGGCAGACAGTCCCTCTTAATTTACATTCCTCGCAGACGCTATAGTTTGACAACCTGGGACGGCGACCGTTCAAAAAGGCCGTGATTACTTCCAGTAGCTGGGTTTTGCTGATAGGACAGCCCCGCAATTCAAAATCAACCTTTACGTGGTCGGCTATAGGGGTCGAACGGTCAAGGGTGGTAATATATTCGGGGTGGGCGTAGACAAGGCGGATATATTCGTTTACATCCTGGAAGTTCCGCAAGGCCTGGATACCCCCGGCGGTAGCACAGGCCCCGATAGTAACCAGCAGTTTCGATTGCTGGCGGATTCTTTTTATCCGCTCGACATCATCCGGGGTTGTAATCGAACCTTCCACCAGAGAGAGGTCATAAGGCCCCCTGGCGAAAGCCCGGCTGGCTTCGGGGAATTTAGCAATGGTGAGGGCACCGGCAATAGCCAGCAGTTCATCCTCACAGTCGAGCAGGCTCAACTGGCAGCCGTCGCAGGAAGCAAACTTCCAGACGGCCAGCTTCGGTTTTTTTGTGGCTGATGAAAGCATAAACTTAAATCTCCTGCAAACTAAACCAGTCTTTGATATGGTCGTAACGGAAGACGGGACCATCTTTGCAAATGAAATAAGGCCCCCACTGGCAATGGCCGCAAAACCGGGTTCCGCATTGCATGTTGCGCTCCATTGATACATAGATATTCGCCGGGCCCACTCCGCGTTTTTCCAACTCCATAAGGGTGTAACGCAGCATTATTTCGGGCCCGCAGACCAGCGCCGTTACCCGGTCGGGGTTAAATTTCACCTGGCCGATCAGATTGGTGACCACCCCAACCCGGCCCAACCAGCCGGAGCTACCGGCCCGGTCTACGGTTATTTCGACCCGCATCCTCGACCGTTTGGTCCACTGTTCCAGTTCCCGTTTGAATACCAGGTCGAGAGGATTGCGGGCGCCATAAAGAAGGGTCACAACGGGATAAAGAGCCGGGTTAGCCAGGAAGTGATAAATAGCTGGCCGCAGGGGTGGCAAACCAACCCCCCCGGCCACCACTATAATTTCCTTACTCCCGGTCCTGGTTTGGTCGACCGGCCAGCCCGCGCCAAAAGGACCGCGCACGGTAAGGCAGGCGCCGGGATGGGTGGCGGTAATAGCTTCGGTAATATTGCCAACCGCCCGCACGGTATGAACCAGCTTTTTCGGGTTGGCCGGGTCACCGCTGATTGAGATTGGGACTTCCCCCAGTCCCGGCACACCCAGCATATTGAACTGGCCGGGAGCGAAGAAAAACTTTCCTCCCGAAATGGAAGGGGGGCTTTCCAGGGTCAGGGTAAAGGTATCGGGGCTTTCACGCCGTTTTTCCAGCAACCGGGCCTGGACCGGCACATTAACGACAACTTCGGCGCTCATAGTTTCCTCCCCCGCATAGGCTGAGCGGGTTCTTTTGAGTAAATATCCATAAGCTGGAGCCGGGTGGCCTGGAGGCGGTCAAACATAATTTGAGCGACCCGCGACATAAAGAGATAACCCAGTTTTGGGTCTGCCTCAATCTGTTCATGCAGCCAGCTTCCCTCAATGGCTAACAGGCGGGTCGGTTTTACCGCCCTGGCATCAAAGTGCCAGCGGTTGGGCGAGAAAAGCCAGGACCAGCCCATCAAATCTTCGTCGCATAAGGTCTGGATAATCAAGGGGCCACGACCAGGGTCGTGAATTTCCAGGGCGACCTGGCCGTGCAGGACCAGGAAAAACCGGTCGGCCTTTTTTCCTTCCTTGAAGATATATTCCCCGGTCTCGTAATTTAGTTGTTCACAATGCAAAGCGATTTCCCGGAGTTGGTCGGGGTTTAGCTGGTGGAAAAAAGGATGGCGTACCAGAATCTCTTCAAACATAACCGTCACCTCTCGTCGCTTTTGGGATTAGTTTCGGTCCCGGCGGTTAATGTAGCCGCAGCCTGGCGCAGAGCCCTTATTTCGGTCGTCAGGTCGATACCTACCGGACACCAGGTAATACAGCGCCCGCAGCCCACACAACCTATTTCACCAAACTGGTCCTGCCAGGTGCCCAGCTTATGGGTCAGCCACTGGCGGTAGCGGGACTGCCGGGAAGGCCGCACACTGCCCCCATGCAGATAGGAAAAGTCCAGGCTAAAACAAGAATCCCAGCGTCGCCGGTGCTCGGTGACTTGCCCGGTCAGGTCGGAAACGTCTTCCGGCGAGGTGCAAAAACAGGTCGGGCAGACCAGGGTACAATTGGCGCAAGCCAGGCAGCGCCCGGCTACCTCGGCCCAATAGGGATTTTCATAGTTGGTGTAAAGGAAGTCTTTCAGGTCAGCGGTAGCGAGACTCTTGCTCATTTCAGAAGCGGCCCTTTCCACGACCTGGCGGGCTTCCGCCACTTCTTTTCCGGTAGCCGGGCGGTGCGTTACCTCGTTAAGCAAGGTCTGCCCGGCCTGGCTGCCCACCTCTACCAGGAAATAAGCTTCGGGGGCGGCGGTTACCTCAGTCAGAGCCAGGTCGTAACCCTGGGTCACTTGCGGCCCGCTCCCTACAGATGCGCAAAAACAATTAGCGCCCGCCTGACCGCAGTTTACGGCTACAATAAATACTTTTTCCCGCCGGGCCTGGTAAATAGGGTCGATAAATGGCCCAGTCAAAAAGACCTGGTCCTGAAGGGTAATTGCTTTCAGTTCGCAAGCTCTTACTCCTAAGAAGGCGTAACGGGGCGCATCCTGGGGCAATTCGGCGGGTTCGGGGGCTTCACCGGGTGATTTTTGCTTCCAGAGGGTGATTCGAGGTGGAAAGAGGAATTTTTTCCAGGATTGTGGGCCTACTCCGTAGCCAAAGTAAGCCTGGTCCGACCTTTTTTTCAAACTATAGTGGCCTGCTTGTTGTTCGTCAGTCCAACCGGCAGGTAACTGGCTGACCCTGGTCAGGCTGTCGTAAACTACGGCCCCTTCTTTCAGGGTGGGACCGACCACCTGGTAGTCTCGCCGGATTAAAGCATCCAGCAATTGCTGGAAATCTTCAACCTTCAGGACCACTTTCAGGTCGTTAATTTTCTCATCTAAAGGCAGGGCTTCCATAGACCTCCCTTCTGCGAATTTGACATCGCTTTCTACCAGTAGCTTCCCTTGATCAAAGTGAAGAAACATTGAGCTGGCAAGTGGCTGGGGTTTTATTCCAAACTCATATGAAATTTTAGTTTCGTAATAATCTTATCTTCGTAAAGTCAAAACAATTGTAAATGCGGAATAATATAGGGTAATAATATAAGCACGACTTTTGCTTTGACCCTGGATTGCCAGGGTTTAGGCGCTGAACCCTCTGTAAGGAAGTGTTTCAAGCAAAAGTCCTGATAAAGTGAAAAATAACCAGCCCGTCCGCGCCGGGAAGGCAGGGGTTTATTTTTCGCCTGAGCTTTTGACCAACATCAGTACCAGAATTTCTAAGCTTTATTGACCGGCATTAACCGGAATTAATAGCTTGTAGAAGTAAAATAGAACTGTGAAAGTCATGTTTGCTCAAGGGTAAGCATCGGCTTTATAGCAAGAGCCCGGAAAAGGAAGAAAAACATGTACGACTATCTGGTAATCGGGGCCGGCTCGGCAGGGTGTGTGCTGGCTAACCGCCTGACCGAAGACCCCAACTGCACCGTCCTATTAGTTGAGGCGGGGGGCTCCGACAAGAAAAGAGAAATCTCTATCCCGGCAGCCTTCTCCAAACTGTTCAAAACCGCCTGGGATTGGGCTTACGAGACCCAGGAACAACCCGAATTGAATAATCGCCGATTGTACTGGCCGCGGGGTAAAATGCTGGGCGGCTCAAGTTCCCTGAACGCCATGATTTACATCCGGGGGCACCGCCAGGACTACGATGGTTGGGCGGCGCTGGGCAACGCCGGTTGGAGCTTTGAAGAAGTCCTGCCTTATTTCAAGAAAGCTGAGAACCAGGAGCGGGGAGCATCCCAGTATCACGGGGTCGGTGGACCCTTAAACGTGAGCGATTTGCGGACAATCAACCCCCTGACCCAGGCTTTTGTCCGGTCAGGGGAAGAAGCCGGTCTAAAATTTAACCCCGACTTTAACGGGGCCGACCCGGAAGGGGTCGGTTTCTACCAGGTAACCCAAAAGCGGGGTCAGCGTGACAGCACCGCCACTGCCTACTTGAAACCGGCCCTCCAGCGGCCCAACCTGACCGTGATTACGGATAGCCAGGTTACGCGCCTGTTGGTGGAAAATAAAAAGGTGGTTGGCGTGGTCTACCAGCACAACGGTCACTTAACCGAGATGAAAGCCGGGCGGGAAGTTTTACTTTGTGGCGGGGCTATTAATTCCCCCCAGCTTTTGCTGCTCTCCGGCATCGGCCCCGCCGAGCACCTGCGTTCCCTGGGTATAGAGGTAGTGCTGGACCTGCCTGGGGTGGGCCGAAACCTGCAAGACCACCTGGTTACAGGCGTGGCCTATACTTGCAGCCAACCCTTAAGCCTGGCCGATGCGGAAAAGCTGGGCCACGTGGCTAATTACCTGCTATTCCGCAAAGGGCCGCTCTCATCGAATGTGGCCGAGGGGGGTGGTTTCGTAAAGACCGTACCGGACGCGCCTATACCCGACCTACAGTTTCATTTCGCCCCGGTCTACTTTATCAATCACGGCTTTATCCGGCCCCAGGGACACGGTTTTATGATTGGCCCTACCCTTATCCATCCAAAGAGCCGGGGGTATCTCGAACTCTGTTCCGCCGACCCGTTGGCGGCGCCCCTGATTCAGCCCCGGTACCTTTCTGACCCGCAGGATTGGGCCGTGCTGGTGGCCGGGTTCAAATTAGCCCGGAAGATTGGAGAGGCCGGGGCTTTCGATGCTTACCGGAAAGAGGAATATTTGCCCGGCCCAGCGGCCCAGGATGACGAGGCTATCCGCCAGCATATAAGCAATTACAGCGAAACACTCTACCACCCGACCGGCACCTGCAAGATGGGTAACGACGAAATGGCGGTGGTTGACAGCCATTTACGGGTTAGAGGAGTAGAAGGTTTGAGGGTGGTTGATACCTCAATAATGCCCGAAATCGTCGGGGGTAACACCAATGCTCCGGTTATAATGATTGCCGAGAAAGCCGCCGACCTTATCAGGGCAGCTAAAAATTAACTTCAGGTAGCCTCCTTCAAGGTCTTTAACCCCAAGCGTTAACAACCTGGGGTTTTCTTATAATCACAGGTTTGGCTAAATACCTGGCCCACCCATGTGCTAAACCTCTTTGTTAATGTGCAGGCCGTTTCTGCTAACAAGCCTGTAGAGTAAAGGTCCAATTTGTTCAATATCCGCCTTGTAGTCCACCACTTCAGGCGAAACAGCCATAGGCATGTAAGGAAATTCTGCCGTCAGGGGATTTTCTATAATCACCGTACCGCCCATTCTTTTTACTTCCCGCGTTCCTATCGCGCCATTCGACCCGCTACCTGTAAGAATCACTGCAATCACATTATTAGTGTACACATGCGCCGCCGTAGTCAGCAAAAGATTTATGGAGGGTTTAGGCCGGCCAAGGCTATCCTTGCGCAATATTACAAAGCCCTCCTCAATAAAGGCATGATAGTCGGGTGGAATCACATAGATTGTACCGGGTTCAATATGTTTGATCTGGTGGATAAATTCTACCTTGAGCGGCGTCCTCTTTTGAAGAATATTTACAAGCTCACTTTGTCTATCGGGAGCAAAATGCTGGGCCAGGATAATTGGGGCCGGAAATTTGGCGGGCAAGGTGCCGACCAGCGTCATAAGGGCCTGGATACCGCCCGCCGAGGAGCCGATAATAATCAATTTTCCGGGAGGATCTTTTAGATGGAGAATTTTTCTAACCTGGAGCGATTCGTTATTAGCCATATCTGTTTTCTCCTGACAAAGTATCGAAAATTAACCTGGTAATCCACTCCGTTGCCACACTTTCAAAACCTGCAACCGAAGTGTCTTTTTAATAGCCTAACGACTTCTGGTTAAAGAAAAGGTGAATTAAGCCTTCTTAAATATTGAATTATCAGCCGCCGAGGTAAGGTAATTAAAACCGGGAAAGGCCGGGAAAAGATTTAAAAGGCCATTATCAGGTATTTATTTACTCACTTATTTACTTAGCGAGAATATTATTGGGTTGAACCGGGTGGTTGGACCATCCGGGTTTAACCTGGAATAGTTACCGGGTCAGGAACCTGTCTTTTCAAAGGCTTAAACAGAGATAACCTGTTCGAAGTCAAACGGGATTTTGAGAACATAATGAAAAATTCACTTGTAGAGGGACCGGGGTATCTTAATCAAGTTAAGGCGGTGCAGTCCTGGGAACGAACCGAGGTTTTGCCCGTCCTTACCGGTAATCATCCTAAATTTGAGATAGAAAAAATAAACTTTTACTACGGCGCTCTCCAGGTATTGCGAGATATTAATCTTACTATCCCGACCGGTTACATAACCAGTATTATTGGGCCGAGCGGAACGGGTAAATCCACTTTCCTGCGCCTGTTAAACCGGATGAGTGACCTGACGCCGGGAGCCAGGGTTGAAGGCAGCATCAGACTTGAGGGCAAAGATATTTTTACCGAAATCAACCCGGTAGATTTACGCTACCGGGTCGGCATGGTTTTTCAGATGCCCAATCCTTTTCCTAAATCAATTTACGATAACGTGGCTTATGGTCCACGAATGCACGGGTTGCGGGATAAAAAGGAGTTGGAAACACTTGTTGAAGGCAGTTTACGCGAAGCCTTTCTCTGGGACGAGGTAAAAGATAATTTGCACCTCTCAGCCCTATCGCTGAGCGGCGGCCAACAACAACGGCTCTGTATTGCCCGCTCGCTGGCGGTCGCGCCCGAAGTGCTGCTGCTGGACGAACCCTGTTCGGCCCTTGACCCGATCGCCACCTTCAAAATTGAACAGCTCCTGGCAGAGTTAGCCGGGCGTTATACCCTGGTTATCGTTACCCATAATATGCAACAGGCCGCCAGAATAAGCCATTATACCGGGGTATTTATGCTGGTTAAGGACCAGGCCGGGGAACTGGTCGAGTTCGGCCCTACCAATGAAGTTTTTACCAACCCAAAGAGCCCAACAACCGAAGCATTCCTCACCGGGCGAATTGGTTAAGCCCGGTCGTTAAATAAGAAAAGGAGGGACTTAACAATGATGTTAAGAGAACATTTTTCAGCCGAACTGGTCCAACTCCAGGTCAATTTAACAACGTTAGGCGAACTGGTTAAAACAGCAACCCGGCTGGCGGTTGAAGCGCTTTTAAGGCGTGATAATATCCTGGCTGGTCAGGTCATAGAAAACGATACCGTGATAAACCAGCTTCGTTTCAGGTGGGAGGAACAGGCCCTGCAACTGCTGGCGACCCAGAACCCGGTAGCAAGGGATTTGCGAGTGATTGCCGCCGGAATCCATATTGTGGACGACCTGGAACGGATGGGCGACCACGCTAAGGGTATTGCCCGGATTAGCCAACTGATGGGAGATAATCCCCTGGTTTGTCCTGGTTTACCCCTGGATACGATGGCCCAAAAGGTTTGTGAATTACTCAACCTGGCTTTAGCCTCCTTTAGCAACCGGGACGCTAACCTGGCAGGGGTCGTGGGGAGGCGGGATGACGAAGTCGATGAAATGTACAACCGGATTGCGGCTGAACTATTCGAAATCATGTTTTCAGACCGTGGAAAGGTTGGAGAGGCCAATCACCTTCTTTGGGCCGCGCATCACCTGGAACGGATTGCAGACCGCACTACCAATATTTGTGAACGGGTAATTTTTGTCTGCACCGGCCAGATGGAAGAAATTCCAGGCATGAGTTCACGCTTGAATTCACATAAATAGACTAAACTCCTATTGTTTTACGAGCCGGATGCCCATCACCAGGGGCACCGGCCCGGTAAAGTCCAGGGCTTCGCCGGTTTCCATAAAGAAAAGCCCTGGCCGGATTTCCAATAACTTCGCCGTTTTTCCCATTGACTCGATAGAGAGTTGATCGCCATTTACGGCTATTGTAACGGTAAAGGCCAATTGGCCCCACCTGTTCACCAGGTAAGTGCCGGTGTACTCTTTCCAGCGCAATTTATCCTGGTCGGTCGGAACCGGGGCCAATTTTTGGAGTAAGGTCGGAACATCGGCGGTCTGCTGGCTGACGGCTTCGCCGGGTTGTTCCCAGGGTACCAGGCTCTGGCCGGTCAGTTGTAGCATGCGCTGGTGGTAGAGACTGCCGGGGTCGTTGATGATTTCATCAAGGATTTGCGCGGATAATTTAACCTGAAGGGAATGGTCAGCCGAGTTAGTCAGGGTCACAATACCGATCTTCAGTTCGGGGTAAAACAGGTAATCGTCCAGGAAGCCAAAGCCGCCCCCGCCGCTCCCTATATAATAGGTGTTAAACTTCCGGCCTACAAACACCCCCCAGCCCGTTCCTTGCTGGCGTAGGAGCATCGAAGGGGGAGCGCAAATGGTATCAAGCAGGCTTTCCGGCATTACCCTTTTTGGACCGTTCGCGGTATTGACAACCCCCTTGTTGATAAAGAACTGCAAATATTTAGCCATATCGGTCGCATTGCTGTAAAGACCCCCTGCTCCTAGCATCGGTACATCTACAGGGATTTTAGGGCTGGCGGCGCTGTGGCCGACTGCCCGGTTGGCGACCTGGGCAATTGGGCTTATTCCAAAGGAACTGGCCGACATCCCAAGTGGCCCCAACACTTTCTCCTGCATGTACTGCTCGAACGGCAGGCCCGACCGAACCTGCAAGATATACCCGGCCAGGTCTATTCCCAGGTTCGAATAGCTGTAACCTTGTCCAACCGGGAACTTGAGCCAGGTCTGCGATATGCTTTTGATGTGGTCTTCAAAAGTAGCCGGAGTATTATCGTAGTTGCTGCCGACAGGTGCGTCGTGAGTAAACCCGGCGGTGTGACTGAGCAGGTATTTGAGAGTTATTTTCTGCTCCGGGTGTTCTTCAAAGATACTATTAATGTGGAAGCCGGGCAGGTAAGCGCTTATAGGTTTATCCAGGTCCACCAACCCATCCTGGGCTGCTAATAAAACCGCTATTGAAGTAAAACTTTTCGAGATTGACTGCATACTAAAGATGGTCTGGGCATCAACCGGCGTTTTATATTCTGAATCGGTATAGCCAAAACCTTCCGCCCAAAGAACCTGATTTTCGTCAACAACGGCAATTGCCAGCCCCGGAATATTATTATCCTTGAGGATACCTGGCATAAGGGCCTGATATTTGCTGAATATGGCCGACTCTGACCGGGAAGCCGGTGCGAGCCCAGGGGTCGGAAGAGCTTGAGTTGGCTTCGAAACGGCTGGGATGGAGTTAGGGACCGGGGTAGAACTTACAGGTGTTGGAGAAAGAATATTCTCCGTTGGATTGGGGGTCACCCCGCCGCAACCACCTAATAAGAAAGCCAGGATAAGGAGTACAGATAACCCGGTCATGGTTTTGCGCTTTTTATCCGGGGCGAATTTACCTGTTAAAGCCCACTTTAGCTGTTTAATCATCACTCTACCCCCAGGTTTAGTTACAACTCCACCCTGGCCGCTTTTTTTAATTTGAAGACACCTCAAACTGCAAGTTACCCGGCTCCCTGGCAATCTGGAAGAACCGGATGGCTAACAGCACCGCCCATATTTCGAGGGGCAGCAGCGAGCCAAGAGCGAAAATCATGCCGACAATACCGAGGGTAGGCGGCACCAGTGCTAAAAACCCGGTGGCTATTCCGATGTAGGCAGTTGTCTTGTCGAAAAGAGTGCTTTTTAGCATGACAATCGCGGCAAGCAGCAGACCTATTCCTTCGATGACATAACCAACATCGAAGGCTGTCCCCTGCCAGTTAGCTATAGTCGTCTGACCTGCCGCCAGGAAAGTGGCGCGCTGGGCTTCGGTAGTGGCGTTCGCGTACTGGTCGCTGAGCGAAAGCATGTTAAAGACCCCGCTTGAAGCGATGTAGCCGGCGACACCCAGCAAGGTAAAGACCAGGGCGATTGCCATCAAACTCTGGTTGGTCCGCCGGAGTGCCACATACAAAGCCAGAAAGAGCAGGACCATAAGCACCTGGTCAACTATTAACAACAGGTCCATATCTATAATGGCGATTAGCCGGTTGTCCTGGAAAAGCTTAAACCAGTCGTTAACGGTGGTGGGTGGCGGCCAGAACGCAAAGACAACAATCTGGAACGGGATAAAGACCGCCATGACGATAGCGGCTACCGCGCCTACCTGGTAAAGCAACTTCCAGGGCGATTCATTTGTAAGTTCACCGGCCCCGTGACGACCAGCGAACTCGGCTTCAATCTTAAAAGCTTTCATAATTTTTCTTTCTACCGGGTCATTAATGGCCCAATATCTGGTCAATCCGGGCGAGGTCCGCGTTGGCGGCGTTAAGTTCAGCCGTACCGGTAGCGGTATCTCCCCTGGCAAAAGCGGCCTTGGACGAATTCAAATGGGTCTGCATTGAGCGGACCAATTCGTTAACCGTGGCGGTCTGGTTAGGTCCGACAGTCGGGCCACTACCTCCGGTTACCGGCGGAGTCGCGTTCAGGGTCGGCACCGGTGTGGTTATACCCGGAGTAATGCCGGGTGTAGGCTGGCCGTTCTGCCCCGGTTGCAAATTCACCTGCTGACCCTGGCTAAAGACATCGTTCAGGGCAGTCGTCAGCAGGGAGCGGCGGTCATCGTTGGCGGTCGGTTGGGCTACAAAGACCCGGTTATCGGCTTCGACGGCCACGAACTGCAATTGGGGTAAAGCCGTAGTCGAACCTTGCAGGTAATAGGGCATCTCGTACAACACCGCGTTATCCACCGGGATAATAATTATCGGGCCGGGCAACAGGTTGGAGGAACCGGTATTTAGCAGCGACTGCTGGCGCGAGAAGTCGGGCATGGCCTGGACCTTGGCATAAAACTGGGCCGGACCGTCAATGTTTATGGAGGGGTCGAAGTTATAGACTACCAGTTTGCCGTAATTTGCACCGTCCATCCGGGCAGCCATCCACGAAACCAGGTTCAGGCGGTTCTGCGGCTGGAAAATATTAATCAAGACAAACTCATTTTGCTGCTCACCGGGCAGGCGAGTCACCAGGTAGTACGGCTCAATCGTCCCGGCGGTCTGCCGGGTAAGGGCTTCGGTTGGCCGGGGGTCGCTCGGCACCTGCCACAGGTCTTGATTGTTGTAGAACGTCACCGGGTCGGAAACATGATAGTTCTGGTAGACCCTGGACTGGATGCGGAGGAGAGTTTCCGGGTAGCGAATATGGGCTTTAAGTTCGGCTGGCATCTGGCTGAAAGGTGTGAACAGACCGGGGTAGATATTGGCGTAAGTCTGGGCCAGGGGGTCTACCGAAGGTGTATCCATCAGGTAAAAAGTCGTGGTGCCATCATAGGCATCAATGACCACCTTGACCGAGTTACGGACATAGTTGGCCGGTTGGCCGTTCAGGTTCGCCAGCCGGTCGCTATGTGGATACAGGCCGGTTGAAGTGAAGGCGTCTACAACCCAATAAAGCCGGTTGTTTGCCACCACCATATAAGGGTCGCTATCGTAGCTCAGGAAAGGTGCGATAGTCTGGACCCGGTCCAGGAGCGTCCGGCGGAAGATGAGCTTGCTATTGTCGGTAATCGCGCTACTCAACAACAGGTTTATATCACCCAGTTTATAGGCGAAAGCAGCCCTGACAAAAATGTTGCTTAACTGAATACCACCTTTGCCGTCATATTTGAACTTGGCATCAGGCGCATTTTGGGTCTGGAACGGGTAATCAATCTCCTCCAGGCCGGTATTGACCACGCTATAATAGGCGTTATTCTGCTCCCCAAAATAAATGCGCGGCTGGCTGACCGGCAAGAGGGTGCTGCTAAAGGGGAAACTCTGGGAAATCAGGTCAACCGGGCGGCCATAGTAATCGACCTGGTTGACCGGGCTGGCCTGGATGCCGTAGCCATGAGTATATTGCAGGTGGACGCTTTGCCAGGTCTGGGCCGCCAGCCCTTCTTGCTTCAACTCACGAGTGCCCAGCATAATCTGGGTTTCAGCCGGTTTGTTATCATTAAGCGCAATATTGTAGCGGTCAATATCAATATCGGAGAAATCGTAGTACTGGCGCAAGGTCTGGGTCAGGTCGTAAATACCCTGGAGCCGGTTATAATCCCACAGGCGGGCATTTTCCTGGATGTACGGGTTTTGAGCTATATCTTTCTGGGTAAGCTGGGCGGTGCCCTGGAACGGGACTACCGTCAAATCCTGGCCGGGCACCAGGCCAAACGCCTGGCGGGTCATTTTTATCGTGTTTGCGATGTAAGGCGTTTCTTTGGTTATTTCGTTAGGTTTTACACTGAAATTCTGGTAGAGGGCCGGGTAGACCACCCCGATTATCAGGTGCGAACCGAGCCAGATTGTCCCGGCGGCAATCAATAAATTACGGCCCAGGTGGGGTTTCTTGATAAAGATGTTGGCGAGCAGCAAGAGGGCTGCGGCCAGAATGACAAAGGTCAGGATATTATTAGCGGGAGCCTGGGCATCAACGTCGGTTGCGCTGGCCCCAAAAGTCCGGCCTCGTTGGGAATAGACCAGGTTCCAGTTACTAATCTGGTAACCCAGGGCGCATAGACCCAGAAAGACCGCTCCCAGGGCCGAAGCGTGGGTCTTTACAGCCGGGGTTAATTTAAACTGCTGTCCGGCCAGCACCGCACGCATGAAGTAAACGAACAGGGTGCCCACCAGGCAAAGGGCCAGCAGGACCAGTGACCAGCCCTGTAAGAACCCATAGAAGGGGGCCTCAAATAGATAAAAACCGGTGGAACGGTTGAAGATAGTTTCGGTGTCGCTCCAGGAGGCGGCTTTAAAATAACTGAGAATGGTCTGCCAGTTACCGGCAGCAACAGCGGCCAGGACCAGGCTGATAACAACCGCCCCGGCGATAAAGAGCCAGTTTAAGAAGTTTAACCCAAAGCGCGATAGGCTTTGCAGGAAACTGGGGGCCGAAGAAGAAATCGTGGAGGTGGCGCCGGGCGCGCTAAAACGCCGGGCCAGGCTGACATTGCCCAGCAATACCCCAAAAGCTAACACAAAAGCACCAAGGAATGTTAGCAGGGGCATCCAGAACCGCGTCCAGAAGACTCCTGTTTGGCCCACTTCATCGAACCACATCAGGTCAATCCAGAAGTTGACTAAAGCCGGAATGATTATGAACAGGGCGACAACCACCAGGGTCACTATCGTCCAGATTTTAGCCCTGCGACCAAACTTTATCGGGCGGTTATTGGCAGGCAGTTGCCGGGGTTCGGCCCAGCCAAGCCTGAGCCTGTCATAAAGTTCCGGCCCACCCTGGTTAAATTTCAACTCTTTGGGTGGCTCCGGGCGAGACTCTGGCCCGGCGGGCGTAGGGGAAGTCGATTTGTTTGTCATTTCTACCCTCCTGTACAGCGTTGAGAGTATTTTTGGGGATATGTCCCTAAAGTTCAATCAGGTGGGGCTGTTGTGGTCCCGGCTGACTGCTTTTACGCTGGCCCCGCTCACCAACCGGGCCACCATCCCACCTATACGCTTAAAAACCCACAGGGGTAGCGTAACGCTACCCCTGTGGGCGAGATAGGTAGGGTGGAATCGCCTCCCGCTGGAAGGCTTTTGCGCCAGCCCCACTCGAATGCTGATTATTAACTAGCAGCCGTTTAGTGGCTGTTTTTGACCGGAATCCGGGTCGTGGCTGGTTCGGTGGTCTTGGGAAGTTCCAGTTTCAACACGCCATCGGTCAAATTAGCCTCGACCTTGGTGTCATCTACGGCATAGGGCAGCCGGACCTGCCGGAAGAAGGAGCCGCTTTTGCGTTCGCGGTAGATATAGTTATCCTTTTTCTCCTCTTTTTCCTGCTCTTTCATTTCCCCCCGAATTGTCACCAGGTTGTCTTTGACTTCTACCTGGATTTCTTCGGGTTTGTAGCCCGGTGCCGAAGCCTTTAGCTCGTAGCCCTTTTCGGTCTCTACCACGTCAACCGGAAGTTCAAACCTGGCAGGCCAGAACCGGCCATCAAAGAAATCATCATCTTGCCAGCGATTAAACCAGTTCTGTACTCGCTCAAGGTCTCGGAAAGGATTCCAGCGTTCAATCGTCATAACTTGCACCTCCTTAGGCAAACGTACCTTCTCGGCCAGAAGCATGCCAAGCCGCCTGGACCCAGGTTTGATATAAAAGTCCAGGGGCGAGAGTTCCGACCAGTTTTAGGAGTGGAAGAATCTTAAAACATTCTTCTTTTCCTGTTTTCAGAGTACAACTCAAACCTGAAATTCCGGGTACAAACGAATGGATGTTATGTAAAAATTGCCTTTATTCGGTCGGGGCGGTGGATTCTTGCCCGGCTTTTACCGGCGCAAACCTTTCATTTGCCGGGGCGGGCCTGGAGCACCTTCCCACCAGGTCGCGCCGGATATTTTCTATGGCCGAAAGGTAATGCCACCAGGGTTGTAGCCAGCTATACAGGGGCCGCACCTTCGAAAGGACTTCGAAATTGACCTGGCCGGGGCGATTAGTAACCGCGCCGGGACAGACATCCCGCTCCTCACCCGCCACCTTTACCCGCAACCAGTCGTGGCCGGAAATACCACCTGGCCAGGGAATACCATCCACTACTTTGGCGCCAAACCGGCACCGGAAAGCGTAGACCGGGCGGGCTTCAAAGCCCAGGCGGTCGTAGATTTGCTGCAAAGCCAGGGCCTGTTGCTGGCAAAAACCCCGGCCCCGTTCGAAAGCGCGGGCAGGCGACTCCCAGGTGTTAAGCCGGGAATAGGTGAATTTCCGGGCCGTTAAATGCTGGGCGTAAGCTACCAGGTCCCAACCTCCTAGTCCGGTCCGGCGGCACGCCTCGACCGCGTCCTCAATGGTGGTCACGCCGTCCAGCGCGACCCGGCCCGGTTTGGGCAGGCGACGCTGCATGGCAACGGAATAAGCCACGAGAAAAGCCACCCCGGCCACGACCGGGGCGATTAAACCGACCAGGAGCTTTTTAGGAATTTTTTTCACGGCACAACCCGGATTTTGCCACTACCGGAGGGGCTCCACTATGACGCCGGTACCATAGGCAATAACCTCGTTCATGTTGGATACCAGTTCATTGGCATCATAGCGAATACCCAGGACCGCGTTCGCGCCCATTGCGGCGGCGTGTTGGAGCAGGCGGACATAGGCTTGCTCCCGGCTTTTCTCGGCCAACTCGACATATTCGTCAATCTCGCCACCTACCAGGGTCCGAAAAGCCCCTGTAAACTGCTTGGCAATATTTGCGCTGCGTACAGTAATGCCGCGTACCACCCCTACTGTGCGGACCACCCGGTAACCGGGCAGGTCAAAGGTAGTGCTGGTCATCTCCTGGGCTACCTGTAGAGGCATTGTAGGTGTCTGGAAGTGTTCGTTCATCGTCCTTCTCCTTTATTCTTATCTTTAATTGGTTTTCGCTTGAAACATACCTTTTGAGGTGTTTAACACCAATAACCTGGCTTTTCCAGGCTCAAAACGAAAGCCGTATTTTAATAAGGCATGGTCACATTAGAATTTTCACCAGGTTGTTTTTGCTGCCGGACTCGGCTGCTGCGCGACCCGGCCCCCATGAAACCCAAAAGGGGAGAACCCGCTCCCACCAAAAAACCGAAATCGTACCAGTTGCCACCGTGGGCAAAATCATAGAAGGGAAATTCCGGCCAGCCTCCGAACAGGTGGACAATAAAAACTATCCAGGCGGTAAAGCCATTCCAGAACCCCAAAAACAAATCCTGCCACCACATAAGCGTGCTCCTTAAACTACAGGCTGCCGGTAAATGACAACCTGAACCAGCCCGGCACCAACACCGGGCAGGTCTCTATTTCTAGAATATTCTTAAAAGGTTAAATTAGGAGTTATCTCAAATAGATAGATGGTATATATAGATGATATATAAAGAAGACTTAGGTTTCAAAAGGTGCTATAGACAGTTGGACAAAGAAAGTGGTGCCGCTTCCGGGAGTGCTTTCAACCCAGATTTTACCCTCGTGCAGGTTCACCAGGTTCCGGGTAATAGGCAGACCCAGGCCGGTACCGGAGATTTTACTCTCCTGCTCGTGGACTGGCCGCCGGTAATAGCGGTCAAAAATCAAGTTTTGTTCTTTCGGTGGGATGCCCGGACCATTATCGCTTACCTTAATTACAACCGAACTCTCGGATGTATCCAGGGCTACCGTAACCTTTCCGCCTGTGGGAGTGTATTTGTGGGCATTGCTGAGCAAGTTGACCAGAATCTGGTCCATACGCTTCCGGTCTACTACAATCCAGCATTTGTGTGAGTTAGTGGTATAGGTTAGAAGTTGCGACTTTTCTTCAAAAAGAGGGTTGAGGGAATTAACCGCCGCATTTATCAACTCACCGGCCTCGCAGCGTTCCAGGTTTAAATGAACCCTGCCATTTTCAAGGCGGTTCAGGTCTAGCAAGTCCTCCATCAAATTGTCCAACCGCTCACTGTTCCGGGTAATATTTTCAACCAGTTGTGAAAGTAGCGGGGGAAAGTCTTCCGGGAGGTTAGCGGCTAAAAGCCCGCTGCTCATTTTGATAGCGGATAAAGGGGCGCGCAAGTCGTGGGCGGTCATAGAGAGAAATTCTTCTTTTTGGTGAAAAAGATTGGCTTTCTCCAGGGCCAGGCTGGCCTTAACCGCGAAGGCTTCCAGTAAAGCGATTTCATCAGGAGTAAATTGGCGTGCAACCTGGGAGTAAGCTTCAATCACCCCGTTAATTTTACCGTACTCCCGGATTGGTACGACTATAAGCGAGTCGGGTAGCTTACCTGATGCCAGGTATGGCACATAAATTTCGTCCAGTTGGGTCAGGTTGCTAACCACCTTGGTCCGGGCCTGTTCCAACACTTCCCCGGCCACCGAGCCTTTGAGGGGAAGAAAGGTGTCATCATCACTGTTTTGTTTTAAACCTATTCCTGCCTGTAAAGAAAACCGGGCAACTTGCTCATCTAGCATGAAGACGGCGGCGGCAGGTAAACCCAGGATCTGGCAAGTCGCCTTCGAAATCTGGTCAAATAGCGCATGTGGTTCGGTAAATTGATTGAGGGAGCCAACCACTTCGGCTAAAGCCTGGGCATTTTTTTGGGCCTGGCGCGCCTTGTTATAAAGATTGGCATTGATAATCGCGTTAGCTGCCTGACGGGCAAAAAGATTAAGCCACCATTCATCTTCATCATCGAATTCAGACTTACCGATTTTATCGGTCAGGTAAAGGTCACCAACTATTTTCCCCTCGATGGATACCGGCATACCTAACAGGCTGGTCATGGGTGGATGGTTGGGCGGAAACCCGCAGCGCCGGGGGTCCTTCGAAATGTCCCGGACCCGGACCGGTTGGCCTTCTTTGATTAAAAGACCCAGTAAACCATGCCCCCTGGGTAGGGCGCCGATTAATTCGCGCTCTTCTTTAGAAATACCGCTGGTGATAAAAAAGGAGATTACTCCCTGTTCATCCACGATACCAAGCGCGGCGTAACGGGAATTTGCTACTTGTTTCGCACTATCGGCAATTAATTGCAGGACCATATCGAGGTCAAGTTCTTTTGTAATGGCAACAAAAGCGTTGGCAGTAGTTTGCAGGCGGGTAATAATATTATCTACCCGCATCTCTGGGGTGGGGACAGGATTATCCATAATAATTACCCCTTAGAAGGGCAGCCAGATAAAAAGACGCTATTTACAGGTATTTACAGCCAAGAATAGTTTTTCAAGTTATAGCAAAATAGAAGATTAGTCCGGGTTGCTCAACAATATTGATCGCTCTAAGAAATTGACAGTATTAGTGCTATGAATAAATTCTAGCACTAATACTGTGAATAATCAATAACAGCGCGATTTTGGATACGTTCACGGGTTAATCAAGTATTTACCGATTTATTGCAGCCATACACCTGAAAATTAAGCTGTTACAGCCATAATATAAGAGTAAAAACAATCAAAAAGAGGAAAAGCTTATAAAGTAATTAGTAGGTGAGCTTGATAATTGAAAATACGCCGTCCAAAGCAACTATTAGGCTTGGGGAAAGGAATCTCAAATGTTAAAGAAAATATTAGTGCCGGTGGATGGCTCTACCCTTTCGGAAAAGGTTTTACCTTATGCCCTTAAATTGGCGGCCCGCCTGGGGTTACAGGTCACGCTCTTGCGAGTTATCGAGGGGAAGCACAACCCGGAAAAGGAGGCCTTTGAGACCAGCAGCACCACCCAGGCGGCCAGGACGTATCTTGCCAGGGTCTCCGAATATTTAACTTCCCACGGCGAAGTACCTTTTATTTCCGCCGACCGGTTGGAAACAAAAGTATTGCATGGCGACCCTGCCGAAGTGATTTGCCGGTACGCTACCGAGGAGAATTTCGACCTTGTGACGATGACCACGCACGGTCAACCCCAGACCCAGCAGTATTTTATGGGCAGCGTTACTCTGAAAGTTTTACACCAACTGAAGGTGCCGGTCCTCCTGGTACGCCCCTACTGGCAAACTACTCCGGCTAATTATGGGTTGAGTGATACCCTGGCCTGTATGAATGAACCCTTTGGCAAAAAGTTTCTAGCTAACGGTGTGCGCCTTGTGCTGCCCCTGGATATGACCGAAAAAGCCGAAGCCAGTTTGGAGCTAAGTTTTGAATTGGCCCAGAAGCTTGACGGGACCTTATACTTGCTCAAAGTCAACAATCCGGCCTTTGACCTGGCATCCCAACCCCTGGCAGGAGGCGGGCAGACCCTTTCAGGTTTGGACCTTGTCAAAAGGGACGAGGCTAATTTATATCTCCAACAAATTGAAAACCTGGCTGAGAAAAACGAGGTTGAAGCCGTTAAAATTGTCCTGAGCGGTACCCCGGCAACTGAAATAATAGCATTTGCTGAACTTATGGAACCGGACGCCCTTATTATGGCAACCCATACCTTTGGGGAGGAAGACCAGGTGAGAATGCCAAGTTTGACCCACGAGGTTATGCGGAGAAGCCATTTGCCGGTCATTATGGTTCCTATGCCGCGCCTCGCTACTCCTGAAGTCCAGAATAACGCTGCGCTTGTCTGACTTTGGTCTGCCTCTGAATTTCAGGTCAAAATAGATTTTAGCAAAAAAAAACTTCTGGCTCGGTTCTGGGCCAGAAGTTTTTTATTGGGCAACAACCGCTAAACCTGGCTATTAACCTGCTTTTCTTTTTCAGCCGGACCGGTTACCGGGGCCAACTCAGCTTTAGCGGTGGGGACCATCAACACGGGCAAATGGGCCATTTGCAGCACCTGGTTGGCTACGCTACCGTATAGCAACCGGCCCAGTTCACCCCTGGCATGGGTAGACATTATAATAAAATCAGGTTCTACGAGATTAGCGTAGCGGATAATCTCCTCGGCCGGGTTATTACCCGTTACAGCCTGGATTACCGTCTCAATACCCTCGGTATTGGCTAACTGTGCAACCTGCCCAAGGTATACCCTGGCGGTCGCTCTTGCCTGCCCTTCCTTTTTTTGCAAATCTTCCGGGTAAAAAGCCATAACAACCTGGTCAGGATAAATGGTATTTTCCGCCGGGGTACATACTTTTAACAGGTAAAGAGAAGCCTTTAACTGCTTAGCCAGTTCTATAGCCGGGTTTACGGCAGCCTCGGAGTTCTCCGTCTGGTCCAGGGGCACCAGTAATTTGGCGCCTTCGCGCAGGAAGGTTGTGGCGTAAGGCTCGGCCTGAGCTTCAGTGGCCCCCTCAAGATTTTCGGTAGAGGCTTTGCCATAAGAGCGGACCAGCATAACGGGGTTCTTTACCCTGTGAAGGACTTTTGCGGCTACACTCCCCAGCAGAAGCCGGGATAAGCCGCTCCGCCCGTGGGTGGTCATCACTACCAGGCTTTCCTCTTTTCCTTCGACAAAACGGCTGATTTCTTCGGTCGGGTCGCCAACGAGAACAGTCAGGGCTATTTGTTTTGAATATTTTAGAAATTCCCTATCGCTGTCCAGCCATTCCTGCCTTTTTGCTAAATATTCACTGGCTTTGCGCACATGTTCCTTTTGAAAGGGCCCGCCCGGAAAATCGGGGTTTTCGATAACAATCAAAAGGGTTAAATCCGTATCGAGGGCGCTGGCAAGTTTCAGGGCATAGGGTAAAGCCTTTTCCGAAAGCTCTGAACCATCCAGGGGCACTATAATTGATTTATACATATTATTCTTCAACTTTCCGGCAAATCAGGTTAAATTCTTGTAGCTATCAATAGTATTTATAATTAAGGCAAATAGTTTCGACACTTTTAGGGGATATGTAACCTATCGAGCTTTTTCTAATTGCCTGACTCCATGTTAGCGCGCAAGGTTGATTAAAGGGTTTAAAACCTTAAAATTTAACAAAACCTCCAGTCGCGTCCTTACCGGGGCGATAGCGGTTAATTAAACAGGGGGTTTTAAGCCCGGCCCGGTTAGTAACCGTCTTCTGCCATCCCGTTTTTACCTTCTTCCATACTTAAATTAAAACCTCTATATCCCCTGGGGACACGAGCTAACAGGACCGGTTGGCGGCTCTTCCGCACTATCTTTTCGGCTACGCTTCCCGGCAGCATCTGGCCGAAATCACCACGGGCATGGGTCGCCATTGCCACAAACAAAGGGTGGATCCCACCGGTGAAATCTTCAATTTGTTTAGCCGGGTTGCCGACCAGGACCGTTACTTCAACCTTCAGGTGGGGATAAACGTCCTGTAAATGGTGGGCCACCTGCTCAAGGTAAGTGGTCGCTTCCTTGCGAATTTTTTGGATTTCTTTTTGCTCCTCTGATTCGTTATAACTGTAGCTCAGCCCCATAGTACCGATTAACCCGGCCAGGCTCGGTGAAACAACTTCCAGCAGGTACAGAGGAATGTCCAGTTGCGCGCAAATCTCGCTGGCCGGACCCAGGCAAGCTTCCGCCTCCAGGGAACCATCCAGGGTCGCTACAGCCAGGGGAGCAGGTGGGTTCGCTAAGATAGCCTCTATTTGAGCCTGGGCCTTGAGGGGTGTTTCTTCCGGTCGCATCAATATAACCGGCAATCGGGTATGTTTAAGAATACTTTTCGCGATGCTACCCATTATGAGCAGGGATAAGCCGCTTCGCCCGTGGGTGGTCATTACCAGCAAATCGGCACCTTCGGCGAGCGCAACATCGCCCAGTTCCAGGACCGACTTTTTATAGACTACTTTTGTTTGAACCTCGTCAGGTTGGAATTGCCAGGGACTGGCCGGGTCGGTCAAAATAGCCTTTACCCCGGTAAGATAGTTGGCCGGGGAAATGCCAGCCTCAGAGTCCATGTAAATCGCGCCGGTAGTATCTTCCGGCCAGAAACTAACCTGTAACAATAATAATTTGGCATTTAAAAGTTTTGCCAGGTAATAAATATAAGGCAAGGAACTTTCACTCAGGCTGGAACCATCCAGGGCCACGGCAATCCGGCTAATCATAATCCGACCTCTCCTTTCAATTACCTGCGCTTTTGAGCAAGGTAATTCTTTACTTCAAAAGCTATTATGGCCCTGCCGTGTAAACAACCGGGTAAAACAGGCTGAATATATTAAAACCATTAAATTTGAGGATTTCACAGAAAATGGGGAGGTTTTTATCTTCGTAAACCTTATTTGTTACGGGCCAACCTTATACTTTTAGATAGTCGAATAATTCCCGCTTCAGTTGATATTTTCCAAGGAGGTAAAAATGTCTACCGATAAAGAATACGGGGAAATTTTTCAGATTATACCGGCAGGGCCAGGTTGGGAAGCCATTTACTGCAGCCCTTTTAAAGATGGGCCTTTTTATATTGCGCAACCGGTGGTCTGCTGGGCTGTAGTCGAAAGCCACCCAACAGCGGTAATTGGCATGGTTGCTCACCATCACGAAACCGGCGAGCTTATCTTTGCCAGCGATTCGGATAATTTCCTGGGTTATAACTATCCTAACTGTACCGAAAACTGGGAGCAGGAAGCCTTGAATTTCCAGGAACGAATCAAAGCCAGGGAGTCCAATCACGTCAAGGTGGCCGAGGTTGAATCCGATATTTGAGTCGGGCGAATTACCTGGCCCCATTTATCTATGGCTTTGGCCGCCTTTTACCAGTTTAGCTCAAACCAGCTATGGTAAAGTGACCAAAGAGGAGGTTAACTCTATGCGACTCCTGGACCAACAGACTGCCGAAGGTATTTTATTCACCGACGAGTACCAGTTAACAATGGCTCAATTTTATTACCGGATGGGGGTCCACGAGCAACCGGCCCAGTTTGACCATTTCTTCCGGCACTATCCTAACTACGGCCTGCACCAGGCCGGGTACTGCATCAACGCCGGGCTTGAATGGCTAATAGACTGGATGCAAGAGGCCCACTTCCAGGATAAAGACCTGGATTACCTGCGCTCCCAGACCACCCGGACCGGTAAACGCCTTTTCCAGGAAGATTTTTTGGGCTGGCTTAAAGCTAACGGTAATTTTAAAGCCATTTCTCTTGACGCCATCCCGGAAGGGCGGGTGGTCCATCCCCAGGTACCTCTGACCAGCGTCAGAGGACCGCTGGCGATGGCTCAAATCCTGGAAAGCCCCTTGCTCAACTTCCTGAACTACCAGACCCTGATTGCCACCAAGGCGGCGCGGATTAAGAATATTAGCCGGAGTAATTTGTTGCTGGAGTTCGGAATGCGGCGGGGCCAATCTACCGGCGCCAACGCCGGGGCCAGGGCCGCCATGATTGGTGGGGCCGACTTTACCTCGAATGCCGGCATTTCCCATGTCCTTGGCTATCCCCCCAAAGGTACCCATGCCCACAGTATGGTCCAGTTATTTATAGCCCTCGGCCTGGGAGAACTGGAAGCCTTCCGGGCTTTCAGCGAAATTTACCCCGACGACTGTGTCTTACTGGTAGACACGGTCAATACCCTGGAAAGCGGCCTGCCCAATGCGATCAGGGTCTTTGAGGAACTGCGCCGCAAAGGTCACGAACCGGTGGGAGTCCGGCTGGATTCCGGCGACCTGGCTTACCTGGCCGTACAGACCGCCCGGATGCTCGACGAGGCCGGGTTTAGCAAGACTTCCATCACCCTCTCGAACGAACTGGACGAAATGGTAATCTGGCAAATCAGGACTCAAATCCAGGCCGAGGCCCCTCGGTATGGGGTGGACCCGGACCGGCTACTCTCCCGGCTGGTCTACGGGGTTGGCACCCACCTGATAACCTCGGAGGGCTGCCCGGCCCTGGACGGCGTCTACAAACTGGTGGCCGTGCAAAAGGATGATACCTGGAAACCGGCCCTGAAAATTTCCGAGACACCCGGTAAAACACCCAATCCCGGCCACAAGAAGGTCTGGCGTCTTTACGATAAGCGGGGTAAAGCCGTGGTAGACCTGCTGGGGCTAGCGGGTGAAGAACCGGGCAAGGCCGCTATCTTAAAATTGCACCACCCGGTGGAACTTAACGTCTGCCAGGTTATGAATAATAGCGAGATAGCAGAGATTGAGACGCTCCAGGTGCCGGTGCTGGACCAGGGGCGCCTGGTCTACAGGATGCCCGGCCTGGAAGAAATACGGTCGCGCCAAGTGGCCGACCTCGACCGGTTGGATGAAGGAGTTAAGCGGCTGGTTAACCCACATATTTATCACGTGTCACTTACCGAGAACCTGTGGCAGTTAAAGCAAGAATTGATAACGGCAGCTACCCATTTCACCTCTGAGCCGGAAGCTATACAGGTTTAAGACGGGATTCGGCCAACTTAAAAAGCCCGGCAGACAACCGGGCTTTTTAAGTATCTTATTTAGCTGCAATACGCATCTGTGGATACTAAAACATCCCTTACTGTGTAGTCGGCGTAATGACAAGACGCTCTCCACCATCAACGAGCGCGCCAACCACCACGCCACCAATCAGGGCAGGGAGGACGAACAAGCCGTCAACTTCAGGGCCCCAGGTGCTGACAGAGCCTAATAACTCACTCGCGACCCAGGCGGCCACCCCGGCGAAGAAGGCTGTGATTAACCAGTCGTACATGGTCGGCGCTTTGCCGATAAACTGGGCAATCAAGCCGATTGCGAGGGCGCCTGCGACTATGATTAGATAACCCCAGATTCCCATAACTTGCCTCCTTGAGAAAGGTCTTTGTTGATTCTACCTTTCCTGATATTAGGATAACTCAAATACGTATAAAATTTGGTAGCCAACGATAAAAAATTCCTATTTATTTAGAAGCTGATAAGCACCTCCCCTTTATAAATTCCGTATTTATGCCCTTCTACCCGGATATTGACTTTTATGCGGCACTATTAATTTATTCAAAAACCTACCGATCCTGGGAAGGCTCAAGTCTAGCAGGTCTAACTAACCCAGGTTTTAAGCCTTGCCAGAAGGAGAAAAGAAATGTCTACAGCACATCTACTTGGAATTGACCTTTCCATGCTGGCAAACCAGATGGGACAACCCTGTCTTTCGATTTTTATGCCGACCGGGCCGGGAAGCTCCCAGACGCCCCGCGACCAGCTAACTTTGAAAAAATTGCTCGGTCAGGCCGAGAGCGACCTCAACGCTAACCACGTACCCCCCACCCAGGTTGAGGCAATGATTAAGCCGGTGTATGGTCTACTGGATAGAGATAATTTCTGGAAGAGCATGCACGAAGGGTTAGCTATTTTTTGCTCACCCGTAAGCTTTGTTTATTACAAATTGCCCCAAACTACTCCTGAAATAGTGGTAGTAGGGCACCGTTTTTATCTTAAAGCTTTGCTTCCATTGCTCCGCCCGGACGGCCTGTTCTACCTGCTGGCCCTCAGTAAAAACCAGGTCCGTTTTATCCGGGGTACGCGCTTTACGGCTAAAGAACTGACTTTGCCGGAAGGTGTTCCGCCCAACCTGGCAGCGACAGCTCACTTTAGAAGGGCCGATAACACCCTCCAATACCATTCCGGCCCCGGCCCAGTAAGTGGGTCCAGGCCCACCGCGGTCTATTACGGTCGGGGCGGCAGGGAGGATGTGGAGAAAAATGACCTCGAATTATATTGTTCGCAGATAGAGACCGGTTTAAGGCACTACCTGGCTGATGAGAAAGTTCCCCTGGTACTGGCAGGCGTTAATTACCTGACTGCTCTTTACCGCCAGGTCAATACCTACCCTCATTTGGTAGAGCAAACCATCCCAGGAAACCCCGACGACTTTAGCAGCCTTACCTTGACTCACAAAGCCTGGCCCCTGGTGGAACCCTTCTTCCGGGAGCAGGAAGAAACCGGTTTTAACCGTTACGCCGAACTGGCCGGGACAGGCTTTACTTCGACCGAAATCAGCGAAATCGTCCCTGCCGCCGAACAGGGCCGGGTAGGCACCCTGTTTGTGGCCGAAGATCAGCAGTTGTGGGGTTATTATGATGCAGGGGAAGGCGAGGTCCATACCCACTTGAAAGCCGCGCCCGGCGATGAAGATTTGCTCGACCTGGTCGCCACCAAAACTTTTCTCAGCAAAGGAGCGGTTTTTACCCGGCCCACCGAGCGGATGCCCGAACACAAGAGCATTGCCGCCATCTTCCGCTACTAGCCTTAACAGGTTGTATTAAATAAAACTGCTGCCAGTTGCGCTAAAACCCCGGCCCGCCTTTCAATGAGAGGCGGGCCGGGGTTGGTTTGGCGGTTATCAAATTTATTATCAACGGACAAACCGGAATATAAGATATAAAATGGCGAAAGCGGAGAGGTCGCCCCCTCCGCTTCAACTTCAGAACCGTACGTCCCGGTTTTCCAGGATACGGCTCTCAGTAACTCTACCGTTCCGGTGCCTCCTCTAACCCTGGGAGTAAATAACAGGGGTCATTGGCTTTTCCCGGTCTCTATAAGTTTTTCACCATACACCGCCTGGTTCCTTAACTTTAGTGCTGACCGGTTTATCTCTACTTTAGGAAGTGTTACCTATTAAGAGCTTATTACCTTTGATTTGCCCCTTATCGGAGTTACTGTCCTCACGTCTGCTTGTCCCGGTTATTGCGCCAGGCCCTGGCTTTTTGAGGAACACTCCGGCCAGTTTCTTGCGGTTGATACCTGCTCGGTCCGGTTAGTGGTCGAGAGGAACTGGCCGTTTACTTCGTACCCGGTTGTTCGTTTTATGTGGTTTTAGGTTGGGTCCTATCCACCGGAGTGTAGCCGGTAAAACCAATCAAACCGTACGTTGATGGTGCCTTTACTCACCTTTTGGTCAAGCCTTTCTCGTTTCGGGTTGGCTTGCCAGGAGTAACGATGAATAAAAATTACCCTTCGCTGGCGCTAACCATGACCACCTGCTCCCGGTTCTCCTGAACCGAACTTTCAAGAGGACCGGTTTATTTCCCGCTTCAGGTCTTTGATAATCGGTCTTGGGCCTGGGGAAATTGCTTTTCCCGGTTTACCGCCGGGGTTGAGAATTGGTATAAACTAAATGATTATTGGGCAAACATAACCTCTAGCTGCCTCACTCAACATCGAACACCAGGTTATTAAGGTGCTTGGGACCTTGCGGTGCCTTGCTTTCCTCACCTCTCATCCCCAGAACCACCATTAGTTGCCCGAATGGTTATTCTGTTTCGAGAGAACGAATTGCTTTTTACGGTTTCTCCTGGGGTAGTAGTCTCTCGACTGCTACAGATATAATATAATGCTCTTTGATTAAAAACCGGGTTAATTTATTCAAATTCATCTTGAGATTTGGAAAATATTTAGTATAAATGCAAACCTGGCAGGGGCCGGTTAAACATTTTTGACCTTTTCAACCCGGAGTTTTACCGTTAACTGTTATTTTACTGCTAACAATATAAAAAAGAACTGGCCTGCTGATGACCCAGCCCGGTAAACTAATACCTGGCGGCCAATGACCCAACATACCCGGTCCCGGCAGGAAAGTTTCTTAAAACCAGGGGAGGAGACAAGGCAGTGGCGGTCCAGCATTACAGTTTATTCAAGGGTTGGGTGGTGGAGCGCCAGTTCGCCACCTATAAAAATCCGCACTACCAGATTCACGCGCAAGACCGGACCAACGATTACCGGATTTCGGTCAATGTCTATTCGAGCCTTAACCATTCCCGGCGGAAAAGACTTTCCCAGGTCGAATTTGTCCTGGTGGAAAATTTTACCCATCCAATTGTCGCCCGGTTGGAGGAGTTGGAACCGGGCCTCTACCCCCTGACCAAACCTGAAGAACGCGGGCCAGGGGGATTGGCCCTCGATTTCGTACGGGGAAACCTTTTCGACCGGGAAAAGATGAAACCGGTGCCCTTTAACCTGCCCGGCCCAAATAACGATTTGAATGATTACCTGGATAAATATATCCAGCAGGCTATTGGCGATAATGAATCAATGGTCTGTGTCTTTGGTAGTCGCTGGGGCCCGGAAAGCTGGCCGGATAAAATTTTCGGGTTCAAGCCCGGCTACGGGTTACATAATATCCACATGAACCAGGGTAACCTGCCCGGTATGTTCGCGGGTGATAATGGGGTCTGGCAAGATGGGGGTTTGCTCATTTACCTGGCGAAAGCAAAGAAGTGGGCCGGATTTTTTATAAAGTTCCAGCAGCAGACCTGGGATACCTGGGACGATTCGGGACGGCCAAAATTCCAAAAACCCAGGCATTATCGCTATTTGAAAAAAAAGCACAAGAAAGGAGAAAGGTCGCCTGAAACGGCCTTTCTCCTCAATAATTAACTATTTATCCGGGTTAATCGCAATAGTACCCTAGCCTACCGGCGTTTTTTCAGGCGGGACTGGCTGAGCGTCTGGTTGGGCGGCCTGGGTTTGGACCGGTGGGACGACGTAGGGATAGACCGGAGCCGAATAATTGCTGACTCCCATCGCACCCAGTTCTTTTTCAATCATTCTTTGCCGGGAAGAAGGGGTATCCGGGAAGACGAAGACGGCCAGGAAATTGAAAAAGAGCCCGATGCCCCAACCGAGTAACGGCCAGATAAACCAGGGATAGTAGAGCCCGTTATCAGCCCAACTGGTCAGTAAGTAGATTGTGATTAAAAACCCGTTCACCAACACGTAAGAAGCCAGGTGCCAGTAAAAGCCCATTTTAGCTTTTACCCGGCGCTCCGCCTGGCGGTAAGCGTCGGCCTGGGGGTCATAATAATAGTTATTATAGTTGTTCATTCAGGTACACCTCCTTTTACAAACCTTAAAAGTCTTTTTATAAAACAGGATAAAACCATTTAAACTTGGGGGCCTGGCATCACTTAACTTAATTGACCAGCTTATTCAGGTCGTATTTTAAACCCGTCTTTCAGTTTTCCCCATGCTCATTTAAAACCGTTGAGATAAAAAGAAGGGTAGACTGCGGTCAACGGGGAGTAGAAATAAAAGTCCTACCTTGAACCTGGAGTAAAGGGTAAAAACCGGGTTAAAGATAAGCTAAACCTCTATTTTTAGACTCACAAAAGCAGAAATTACCAGGGTGGGCGGGTAATACCAGGTTTCTTAGCCCAATATTACCCGCAATTTCACAGGTTTTGTTCAAACCAATTTTGGGCCAGGCTGGCTACTTGTTCAAGGGTGCCGGGCTCCTCAAAAAGATGGGTGGCTCCCCGGACTATTTCAAGTTTCTTTTTGCAGCTTAATAAGTCTAGCGCCTTCTCATTCAGGCGGATAACCTCCGGGTCATTTCCACCGACTATCAGGAGAGTGGGTGCTTTAACAAGTGGCAAAGTAGAACCGGCCAGGTCTGGCCGCCCACCTCGCGATACTATCGCTTTTACTGATTCCGGTTGCCGGGCCGCTACAAAAAGAGCCGCCGCCGCTCCGGTACTGGCCCCAAAATAAGCGACCTTCAAATGGCTGGTGCCAGGATTTTCCGCAACCCAACGGGTAACTTCCAGCAGTCGACCTGCCAGTAAGGCAATATTGAACCGGAACTGGCCTCCCTGCTCGTTGAGTTCTTCGGCGGGAGTGAGCAAATCAAACAACAGGGTCGCCAAACCGGCCTGGTTCAAACTTCTTGCTACAAATTGATTTCGTGGACTCAACCGGCTGCTGCCGCTCCCGTGGACAAAGATTACAATACCCCTGGCTTTTTCCGGTACCGTTAAAATAGCGTTTAACGTTACCTGGCTGGCCGGGACTTTGACCAGGCGACTTTCAGCCGGTTTAGAAGATAATCTACCCATTCTTTCACCCCTGGGGCCTGGCCCGGCTAACTGGCGTTTTACAATTGTAGTAATGCCGGGCCTTATTTTTACCGGAACCCATAACTTATACTTACCTGGACGCTGACGGTAAGGGCACCCGGCGCGATGGTTACTCCCGTGCTCGCATCGGTTTTGCCGCCTAACCCATAAGCGCTACTCGGGCTATAATAACTTCCCTGTACTTCCTGGACTGTCAAGACCTGGGTAATTTCAGTTCCCAGGCTGCGGGCAATAGCATCCGCTTTTGGCCGGGCCAACTGAATGGCCTTTTCAAGCGCCTGAACCCGGTATCCGGTATCGTCTTTTATGCCGTAACTCAGTCCACTGATCTGGTTCGCCCCGGCATTTGTAACACTGTCCAGGATTTTACCGGCGTTTCCTATTTCAGAAATAGTCACATAATAGGTGAAAGAAGCCCGGTAACCATTGGGGCCTTTTGTTATTGCGGTTGGATCGTTAACCGGGTAGACATTAATCCCGGAGGTCTGAATGGTATCGGTGGTGACACCTTCCGCAATTAAAGCATTGTAAATCGCCTCGCTGGTAGTACCGGCTTTAGCCATAGCTTCAGTGGCAGTTGGAGCCTGGATTTCGCTACCTACATTTAAGTAGGCCACGTCCGGGACAACCTTGACCTGACCAACCGAGGTGATGGTTATAATCTTGTTAGGATTAGGGGCAGGGGTAGTTTCCCCGGCAGGAACCTGCGCCTGTGATGTTAAAGCAGGGGTAGGGGTCAGGGTTGGTATGGACATTGGGGTCGCTGTTAAGGTTGGTGTTGGCACCGCCGCCTGGGGAGTTGCAGCGGCTGGCCGGTTTACAAGCAAAGCCACCACTAACAGCGTGCCCGCAAGGACTACTAGGATAGCTACCGATACCACTCCGTAAAAAATTTTGGGTCGCATAGCTAAATCACCTCCTATTGGAGAATTTTTTAATTCTCCAATGTAGAGATAACAGGAGCCGGTTTATAATCGGCAAACCGGCCTGTTGCGTTAAAAGAAAGCCAAAACTATTTGCATTAAAAGGTGGAATTCTCCAGGCAACCAGGAGTTTCCTGGAGAACCCATCACACCGGAAGCGGGCCGGTTAAAGCGACGGAGTATAATTTATTGACCTCGCTCCCTTGTTTCTTTACTACCTATTGGTTCCTCATAGGTATTATGGTGATTGGTGGTAGTTACCGGTGGTTGGGCCGGATAGAGCGGGTAATTTATTCGCTCTAATTCTCTGGCAATCATCTGCTCGCGATAAGCCGGGCTATCCGGGAAGACAAAGACGCGCAGGAATCTTAGCATGAGTAAAAACCCCCACACCCCTAACGGCCACAAAAACCAGGGGTAGCCGAACCAATTCAGCGCCAGGCTGTCTACCAGGTAAATTGCGAACAAAAAGGCATTAACCATCAGGTAAATTGCCAGGTGCCAGAAAAACCTTACCCTGGCCCTCACCCGCCGCTCGGCATATCTATAGGCTTCGGCATACTGGTTGTTGGGATAAGGGTAATTCATCATACGCTTGCTCTCCTTTCTATCTAAATTTCCTTATTCCGGTCGCCACAATCCGGCCTTTACTGGTTGATGGTTATTTCACCAACCCCAGAAGATATGTTTAACCTGATCGAGTTCGCCGTTTTCCCAAAAGCATCATTGGTATAAGTGTTACCGTTAGCCCGCAGTCCATTCACATGGATCTGGCCCAGGCCCTGGTTAATCACTAATTGGACCCCAATATCCTGGGGGACTCGAATAGTAATGCTGCCAACCCCACCATTGATATTTCCGTTCAGGGTGGTGGTAGTAATACCGGCCAGGTTGATGTCAGTATTGCCGACCCCGGCCTGGATGTTTAGACCGGTAAGGGTCAGACCGGACAGGTTGAGGTTGGCATTGCCGACCCCAAGGTCAAACCGGAAGTCGAGCGGGGTGCCGCTTTTGAAACGTAAGTCCCAATCGTAATGGAAGGAACCAAAAAATGGACCGTCCGGTTGCCGGAGAATCAGGTTACCGGTAGTGCCGTTAACGCTGTAATTTATCTCCGGGCGCCACCGGGTGTTGTTGAAACTATAGGTCCCGCTCATCAGGTCGGTTGCGCCGCTGTTTACGATCAGGTTGCCGATACCTTTATGGATTTCAACATTGGCCTGAGTGGCATTATCCAGGGCCACCGTCCTTGTTTCGGTCACAAGGGGACCCCTGCCGGGCCAGTCCAGGATATTCAGGGCGAACAGGCTGAAGAAGACCCCGGCCAGGACGGTCAGAAAAATTACCCCGCCAAAGAATAATGCCAGCCCTATTGCTACCGGGTGACGCTGCCGGGGGTAAGGTGGCCGCATCACGGGCCGAGATGGTACGCCGGGGTAATAGTAGCCGCCAGGTTGCGGCTGCTGGTAATACGTTCCCTGGGGCGGCATAGCGTTAGGATAATTATAAGGTGGCATAGGGGCATTAGGGCCCGGAGGGGCGGGTCTATCTGCCGGAGGCGGTTCAAGATGCTCCGGCTGGCCCGATATTTGGGTTGCCATAGCCTTATCCTTTCTACATCTTTCTCACATAAGATAAAGAAGAAACATCTTCTTTATTAAAGGGTACAACCCGGCTGTAAAAAGCAAAGTATAAGTTCATATACCCCAGGTAATGAAATAATGTGAATCAGGTTTTTTACTTTTATTTACCGGGAGATACACCCTATTTTGGTAGGATTTATCTATCAAATTTGGTAATAATGGACGAATTTGACACCGGAAGGGGTAGCTTCAATGGTTACAACCGAGTCAGATGACAAAGACACAAAACCGGCAGGCAAAGCGCCAGGAGAACCAGCCCTTACGGCTGTTCCCTGGTATAGCCAGGAAGTCAGCCAGGTACTGGCCGGAACGACCGGGGAAGACGGCCTGAGCTGGCAGGAAGCGGAAGGCCGGTTAACTCAATTCGGCCCAAACGAACTGCAAGAGCAAGGAGCCAGGGGACCGTGGCAAATTCTCTGGGAACAACTAACCGCCGTAATGGTCCTGATTTTACTGGCCGCTTCGGTCCTATCCTTTTTCCTGGGAAAATTCCTGGAAGCAGGCGCCATCCTGGCAATTGTGGTCCTCTTTGTAGCCCTGGGGTTCTTTCAGGAATTCCGGGCCGAAAAAGCAATTGCCGCTCTCAAAAAACTGGCCGTACCAAACGTAAAAGTTTACCGGGAGGGCAAAATTGTCGAAATTGCCGCGCCGCTGCTGGTGCCGGGGGATATAGTAGTACTGGAAGCCGGCAACCTTGTCGCCGCCGATGTCAGGATAATCGAAAGCGCCAACTTACAAATCCAGGAAGCAACTTTGACCGGGGAATCGCAGCCGGTCGAAAAAACTACGGCAGCCCTGCCCGCCACCGGGTTAAGCCTGGCCGAACGCCATAATATGGGTTATATGGGTACGCTGGTTAGCTATGGCCGGGGCCGGGCGGTGGTAGTAGAGACCGGGATGCGGACCGAACTTGGCAAAATCGCCGGAATGCTCCAATCCCTCAAGCCTGAAACCACACCCCTGCAAGAACAACTCGACCGGGTGGGCAAACAGTTAGCCCTGGCCGGGATTGCCTGCGCCCTCCTCATCATCTTTCTGGGGGTAAGCGCCGGGGAAGTCTTAAGCGAGATGATTCTAACCGGGATAAGCCTGGCCGTCGCAATTATTCCCGAAGGTTTACCGGCGGTTGTCACTGTAACCCTGGCCCTGGGGGCCCAGCGGATGCTCAAACGCAATGCCCTGATCCGTAAACTCCCGGCGGTAGAAACCCTCGGCTCGGTAACTACCATTTGCTCCGACAAAACAGGCACCCTGACCCAGAACAAGATGACCGTTACTGTCATTGATGTGGCCGGACAGCATTTTGAGCTTTCGGAACAGCTTAACGAGCTAACGGAGGTTCAGGTGAGACCCGGGGTTGAAGGCGTGTTGGCCTGGCAACCAGCCGCCGTTACGATGGTGCTGACAGGGGGAGCCCTCTGCAACGATGCCCGGTTGCAAACCGGTACAGCGGGTAAAAACGAAATCCTGGGCGACCCTACCGAGGCGGCCCTGTTAGTGGCCGGCCACGAAGTTGGACTCGATTTGAAAATGCTGGGTGAAAGCATGCCGAGGGTAGGTGAATTACCTTTCGATTCGGTCCGTAAAAGAATGACTACCGTCCACAAACGCCCCCTTAACCTCGCCGGGTTGCCCGCCGGTTTAAAACCGTGGAGTCAGGGCGGCCTTGAACCGGATTTACCTTATCTTGGTCTGACCAAGGGTTCGGTTGACGGTCTGCTGGAAATTTCGGCCTTTGTATGGGACGGTGGGGAAATCAAACCCCTGGAGACCGACCACTTCGAACGTATCCTGACCGTAAGCAACCGGTTGGCCTGTGACGGTATGCGGGTGCTGGGGCTGGCCTTCAAATTCTACGACCATACCGACTTAAACCCGGCGGATGAAAATAACCTGGTCTTTTTTGGCCTGGTGGGGATGGTTGACCCGCCCCGGCCTGAAGTCAGGCGAGCCGTCCAGGAGTGTAAAACTGCCGGTATCCGGCCCATCCTGATCACCGGGGACCACCCTCTCACAGCCGGGTATATCGCCCGTGAACTGGGTATTTCCGAACCGGACAGCCGGGTTGTAACCGGAGGAGAATTAGACCGGATGACCCCGGCGGAACTCGAAAAGACCGTCCGGGAAGTGGAGGTCTTCGCCAGGGTCGTACCCGAACACAAGCTTAAAATTGTGCAAACCCTCCAGGAGCAAGGGCAGGTGGTGGCAATGACCGGCGACGGGGTTAACGACGCCCCGGCTCTCAAATGCGCCGACATCGGAGTAGCCATGGGACTGACCGGGACCGATGTTTCCAAGGAAGCCGCCGACATGGTCCTGAGGGACGATAACTTTAAAACCATCGTAGCCGCCGTCGAAGAAGGGCGGGTCATTTACGACAATTTACGGCGTTTCATCGGGTTTGCCGTGGCTGGCAACATCGGCAAGGTAATCATAATGCTCGCCTGGCCGCTGCCATTTTATCTATTCGATTTACCTTTTGAGACCCATGTCGCGTTTTTGCCCTTGCAACTGCTCTGGCTGAACCTGATGACCGATGGATTGCTGGGGCTGAGCATGGGTTTTGAGAAGGCCGAAAAAAACGTGATGCACCGCCCGCCCCGTTCACCAAAAGAGGGTATCTTTACCGGTGGATTAGGCTGGCAAGTTCTGGGAATAGGTATTTTTATCGGCCTGGTCGGGCTCGGTATCGGCTTTCTTTATTACCGGGAAGGATTAACTTACTGGCAAAGCATGCTTTTCAATACGGCAGCCCTGTTACAGGTCTTTCAAGCCCTGGCGACCCGTTCCAGTACCGAGTCTCTTTTCAGTATCGGCGTCTTCAGTAACCGCTGGATGTGGCTAATTATTGGCCTGGTGAGTTCGTGCCAGGTTTTAGCGATTTATTCACCAATCGCCACTTTCTTTGGCCTCACACCGCTACCCCTTTTCGATCTCGGTCTGAGTGTGGTTTTGGGAAGCAGCCTGTTGATAGTGGTAGAAATCGAAAAGCTGGTCTTGCGTCACCTGAGAGCCCGGAAAACGACCGGCCAGCCAGCCTTCTAATTATACTTGGTCCTTCCTGAATCAAGGCGGACCAGTTGGAGGATAAAATTATGTCAACCAGGATTTTAGTACCCTTGGATGGTTCCCATTTAGCCCTTGAGAGCTTACCGATAGCCCTGAAACTTACCCGGCTCTGGAAGGGACAGCTTTGTTTGCTGAGAGTGGTTCCCCCGGTGAGAGAAAATTTCCTGTGGGATTGGAGCCAGGTAGCACCAATCAAGAAAAAAGAATCTGCCGAGGAATATCTCAACAATATCGTTAAAGACCTGACAGAAGCCAAGGAAAACCCTTTAGCGGCAGACCAGGTCTATCCGTTAGTAATTGAGAGCCCATCTACCGGTCAGGCCATAGCCGATGAAGCTAGCAAGCAAGGGACCGATTTTATAATCATGACCACGCATGGCCGGAGCGGTTTAAGCGAGTTGGTGCTGGGCAGCACCGCCCATGAAGTAATCCGTTTTACGAACTTACCGGTAATCTTCTTACGGCCTACCTTGCTCCACCCGACAGGACAGCCTGATTCAAATATTTACCTTAAAGATTACAAGGAGTTTTCAGGGCCGGTGGTAGTGGCCCTTGATGGCACCCCGGAAGCCGAAATCTCCCTGGCTCCCGCCCTTGACCTGGCGGAACAACTACAGCTACCGGTTCAACTTCTCCGGGTAATTCCGCCTTTTGTCCCGGTGGACGAGTTGGCTTCCTGGTACGAAGCTAATATCGACCGGGGCTATGAGTATCTGCATGAGCATGATTTTGAACACATCAAGGAGGAAGCTACCTGCTATCTCGAAGACCTTGCCACAAAGATGGACCTTCATAAATTAAATGGCAAAGTTGCGCTCAGGGTTGGCGACGCTGTAAACGAAATTATTGATTATGCCAACCTGAGAAAAGCCTCCCTCGTAGTTATGGCTACCCACCCTCACGGACGACTTGAGCAGGCCATGTTGGGTACCGTTGCCAGCCAGGTTTTAACCCGGGGTAATTTTCCGGTGGTGATGGTCAACCTGGCTTTTGTCAAGGCAAAGGCCATGCCCGTAACTCACCACTAAGCCGGGTTTGAAAGGGTAAAAGCATTCTTCGGTAGGTTAGTAAGAACAAAACAAAGGGCCGTAGCCGGATTTTCCGGCTACGGCCCTTTGTTTTATACCTGCCTTCAATCCGCTTTTTGCAACATACTTTGCCGCCCATGTAACAACGGTACATCGGACATCGTGCGTTTGGTATAGTCGTGCTGCAGTTGCAAAAGGACTTCCTCTACCGGCACCTGCTCGACAATCTGGCCGTGGTACATTACCAGGACGCGGTCGCTCATATAGTAAGCCTGGCCCAGGTCGTGGGTGATAAAGACAATACTCATTTTGTGCTGCTTGCGCAAATCCATCATCTCGTTGAGTACCGTAACCCGGAGCGAAGCATCCACCATACTGGCCGGCTCGTCGGCGATAAGCAGTTGCGGTTGACTACCAGGGCCCTGGCAATCATGACCCGTTGGATTTGCCCACCTGTCCAATAACGCCTTAATTCACCATTTCGCCGCAGGGTCGTTACATTTTACCCTGGAAACGGATCTGGCCGCCGGTTGGATTGAGCAGACGTAAAAGCAAACGGCCAAGAGTAGTTTTGCCGCTACTACTTTCCCCTACGAAAGCCACGATTTCACCTGGCTGAAAGTCAAATGATACATTGTCCACGGCGTGAATAGCGGTAGAACCCTGGCCGAAGGTGTGGTCGAAGTTGTGAACCTAAAAAGAGCGGCGTGATATTTTGCGGTGGGTTTGCCAGTATATCCTGTGTTAAACTCATTTTGCCTCTGCCTCCTTCAGTTGTCCGGCGGCGGCGCGCTTCTCTTTTTGTTGCTGGAACCACCAGCAGAGCGCGAAGTCGTTTTCATCACCTATAACAGGAGGTTCTTCACGCGCACATATATCCATGACCAGGGGGCAACGCGGATTAAAACGGCAGCCGGCAGGGGGCCAGCGCAAGTCAGGCGGGGTGCCTTTGATGCCTTCCAACCGGTGATGCCGCACTTCCGGGGACGGGTCAAGCGTCGAACTGATCAGGGCGTGGGTATAAGGATGGCGGGGGTGTTCAACAATCTGCGAGGTAACGCCGACCTCGATAAATTTACCCGCGTACATGACCGCAATCCGGTCGGCAATATTGCTCAGCAGGGGCAGGTCATGGGTTATAAAGGCAATTCGCTTGATAAAACCGTTCGCAAGCAACTGGCGTAGCAGCAACATGAGCTGCTTCTGGGATGAAACGTCCAGGGCCGAAGTCGGTTCGTCCGCGATAAGTAAATTCGGATTGAGCAGGGTCGAGATAACCGCCACGACCCGCTGGCGCATCCCGCCGCTTAACTGGTGCGGGTAGCTATCCAGCACACGGGGAGGCAACTGGAGAAATTCCAGGCGTTCCTGGGCCATTTTAATCGCCTGTTCCGGTTTGATGCTGCGGTCGTGGGCCCGGACCACGTCAACCACGAATTTGGCAATCCTGGCGGTCGGGTTCAACGAGTTCAAGGCCCGTTGGGGAAGCAAAGCCACCTTGAGCCCGTTCCAACCATCCGGGGCTTTTAACTCGCGGGTAAGTTGTATTACTTCACCATCCAGTTCCAACGTACCGCCCTTCAGGTAGAGGGGCGGCTTGGTTGTTAGCGATATAACCGAGGCCAGGGTGGACTTACCGCAACCGGATTCGCCCGCGATACCAACCACCTCGCCTTCCTCAATCGTCAAAGAAACATCATCAACCGCTTTTACGTCGGGGTCAGGCGCCGCCTTGTAATAAGCCCGGACATGTGTAATCTTCATAATTCTCCTCCCAGGCTGCGTATCTCAAGCCCGGCGCAGGCGCGGGTTGAATATTTCGTCAATGCTGGCTTGCAAGAGCAAGAGCGAGAATGCAATCAGCGTCAGGAAAAGGGTCGGCGGGATGAAAGCCCACCAGGACCACTTTGAAAGTCCTGGGCTGTCCGGTTGACAATCTAAATTTAACCTTTAGGGGTGAATTTTAGAGATAAAAGCGGTTGAAAAAAGGTATATCTTATATATTAACTATCAAATTAGCCCTGATTACCTTCTGCCGCCTAAACGATTATTTAACCGGCGTTTTCGTGAACTATAATTTTAATAAACAAAACACCACCCTGAAAGAGTGATGTTTTGTCAGAAATTACTAATTGAGCCACCTGGTTAACCGGAACCCGAACAGGGCGCCAACCTTAAGGACCGGGCGGCCTCGTAACAACTTACTTCTTTGATAACCGTCCGGGGCGGCTAGGTCGCTATCCCGGTGCAATGCAGGAGTGTTTTAAGATTTACCTTTTAGCCACCTCAATGACTCATTGTATGGGTGACTTCTTCCAGCTCAACCCTGAGACCAAGCGCCCAGCTCCCCGCGCGGTCTACTTCACCCGACGCCAACGGCCCTTCCGACTGGACTACGACGAATTTCTGGGTCGGTACAAGCTGTTTCCCGCCTGCCCTTTCGAGCTTTCTGATTATCCTGGAAGCCGCGTTTCCCGAAAATATATTTTTGAAACCGGTATCGAAAGCCGCGACATACTTTCCTTTCAGGCTACCCGTTTCAAGATGGTTTAGAAATTGGACCGTTTCCGAAGATGGTTGCCAGCCGTGAATCGGGCTGCCGACAATTAATAAATCTACATCATCTAACATTTCCGGTCTGAATTCAGCCACGTTATAAATTTCGCCGCCGATTGCCTGGTTGATAGATTGGGCAATTTTTTCGGTATTGCCAAATTTAGACTCGTAAAGGACCAAGGTCTTCATCCCGATTACTTTTACCCTCCTTTTTATTTGAAACTAAAATAGTCATAACCATTTTTATGGTAACCAGGAAAGGTTTAAATCAGGGCGTTACCCGGTAGAAGCCCGATAAAAATTTGGCTTAGCTATTCTTAAAACTTCCTACCGGTTCTGCGGGAGTCTTTTCCGCACCGCCAGGGGTTGGCCTGGGACCGAATAACTGGGCGAGTCCCGGTTGGTATACCGTATCTTCCCTTAAAAGGGTTGTTACCAGGTTATCAAGGTTCTCCCGGTGGTCCAGAAGCAGTTGCCTGGCCCGGTTGAAACCCTCGGTCAACAACCTGTTAACTTCGTTATCCACCTTCGCTGCCATGCTCTCGCTGTAGTGGCGACCCTGGGCAAGCTCGTATCCCAGGAAAGGTTTTTCGCCATCGGTTTGGAGGACGGTCAGCCCTACTTCACTCATACCCCATTCAGTGACCATCTGCCGGGCCAATTTCGTGGCCTCCACCAGGTCGCTTTCCGCGCCGGTAGTAGCCTCGCCAAAAACCAGATCTTCGGAAGCTCGCCCCGCCAGCATTACAGTTAAACGAGCTTTAAGATAGCTCTGGCTATAGTTGTAGCGGTCTTCCTCCGGGCGCTGTTCGGTAACACCCAGCGCCCGCCCATGAGGGATTACTGTTACCCGGCGGACCTGGTCGGCCAAAGGGGTAAACCAGCCGACCAGGGCGTGCCCGCCTTCGTGATAAGCAATAACCTCCCGGTCGGAAGCCGTTAGCAAAAGCTGGCGTTTTTGCCCCAGCACCACTTTATCAAAGCTCTCCTGGAAATCCCCGGCCAAAACGATTTTATGGTTGTGTTGCGCGGCCTGAAGCGCGGCTTCGTTGCAAAGATTAGCCAGGTCTGCGCCGCTGAGACCGGTAGTAGAAGCCGCCAGCCCGGCTAAATCAATCTGCGGAGAGAGCGGTAATTTCCTGGTATGAATCCTTAAAATAGCCTCGCGTCCTGCCCGGTCCGGTAATTCGATAACTACCTGCCGGTCAAACCGGCCCGGCCTTAAAAGAGCCGGGTCGAGCACATCGGGCCGGTTGGTGGCGGCCAGGACTACCACAGCCTGGTTTTCTTCAAAGCCATCAATTGCTACCAGTAGCTGGTTAAGGGTTTGTTCGCGCTCGTCATTAACATTTCCCACACCTGCCCCGCGCCGGCGGCCCACCGCATCCAACTCATCAATAAAAATGATAGAAGGCGCAGCTTTACGAGCTTGCTCGAAAAGGTCACGCACCCGGCTGGCCCCCACGCCGACAAACATTTCAACAAATTCCGAGGCACTTATGCTAAAGAAGGGGACTCCTGCCTCGCCGGCTACTGCCTTGGCGAGCAGGGTCTTGCCGGTACCGGGCGGCCCTACCAGGAGAACACCGTGAGGCATACGCGCGCCCAGGTTGCGGTATTTATCAGGGTTCTTTAGAAAATCGACTATTTCTTGCAAATCGTTTTTGGCTTCTTCGGCCCCGGCTACATCCCCAAATGTTACACTTGAACGCTCTCCTTTTTCATTGCTATAACGCCGGGCTTTGGTCCGGGCGAAGTCGAGCATGCCCGACTGTCCCTGGAAAGCGCGCCGGCCCATATATACCAGGAGCCCCAGCAGCAGCAAAGACGGTAAAAGATAGATTAAGTTTGAAAGTAATATGGTGTACCAGGGAGTGCTCTGGGTTTGCGCGGTTACCTCGACCCTGTATTGTTCGAGTAAAGGCAACAAATTCGGGTCTCCCACGGTCACCGGAAAATAGGTTTGAAATGACGAATAGGCGGCGGTACTCACGGCAGGAGTAGCGGTAACTGTTGCAGCAGGGGTGCCTGAGGCCGTGGCGGTGACGGGAGTTGGCGTAACACCAGGCGGAGGCCAGTTAATTGTCTGTTTGAATTGACCGTTAATCTGGTCGCCATTGATAGTGACTGTAGTTACATTACTTGCTTTCACCTGGTCCAGAAAGGCAGAATAAGGTAGCGTCACGTTTGTCTGGCCCTGCCTGGTCGGCCAGTATGCCAGGATATTTAAGGCCATCAACAAACCCAGTAAAAGAAACCACCAGAGACAGCCAGAACCTTTTGGGGATGGAATAGGTGAAACCGGCTTTTCGCCTGGCTTATTTTCCGGTTTTTCTTTTTCAGTCTTTTTTGAATTATCTAGCATAATCTTAACCGTTTTTATTTGCCGGGTTGGAGTTATTAGCCTTAATTCTGGTAACTTCCTGGTTTAACTGCCCAGGGTTAGAGGCTTTTTATTTTCTTCAACCTGTAACCCATAGCCCTTAAAACCCTTTGGAATGGGGACCATTAACACCGGAGAATGACTTTTCCTGAGAACTTCTTCCGCTACGCTGCCTAAGAAAAGCTGGCCTAATTCATTGCGGGCATGGGTAGCCATAACCACCATAAACGGTTTAACGGCATGGATGAAAATGGCTAACTGGGCTTCCGGCATACCCTTCAAAACAGTTGTTTCCACCGTTACCGATGGCGCCTGCTCCTTGAGCCATTTCACCACCTTTATTAAATACTGGGCGGCTATCCGGGCCAGCGCTTCCTCTTCATACTTCTCAATTTCAACCAGCATCTGGTAGTCCAGGCCAGGCTCCGACATAATAATAGGCGTCACCGGGTAGATGACCTCGACCAAATGGAGCGGAATTTTTAAATCCTTTGCCATTTTCAAAGCCGGCTCGAGGGCGGCTTCTGCCTTCGGCGTACCATCCAGGGCTAACAAAATTTGATTCGGTGGCCGGTTGTCAACCTCTTTCAGGGCTTCTTCTAGAGAGATTTCTGTTTCTTCGGGGCGAAATAAAAGCAAAGGGTGGTGGCCGTGTTTTAACACCCCGGTCGCAATGCTACCCATGGTCAGGAGAGACAGGCCGCTGCGCCCATGCGTAGTCATAAGCAACAGGTCCGCCCCTTCCTCGGCGGCCACCTCGCCTAATTCATAGGCAAATTTGCCATATATAACTTTGGTCAGGACCTGGTGGGGTGGTAGAAAACTCCCCTTAGGGGTGCCGGTCAATCTTTGTTTCAGTTGAGCAAGATAGACCAGCGGTTTGAAATTTTGTTCAGCTTCTTCTGGCGAGGCGGAATCAGTTTCTTCTGCGGAGGAGGGCTCCATACAAACGTGTAACAATAAAATCTCGGCGGGCAGGAGTTTTGCCAGTTTAACTGCTATCGGCAAAATCCTTTCAGCGTGAGGGGAACCATCCAGGGCTACAGCAAGACGTAAATACTTTCCCATACCGTTACCTCCATTTTTGGTAGGGACAACTTCATTGTTTCCCTACCATTATGGGTCGGTCTGGTAAATAAGAGGGTGTAATTAACTTACAAAAAAGAAAATTATGCCTCCCTGGAAATAGTTCACTTTATTGTCTTTACCTGACGGGTAAACTCAATAATAGTCCCTGCGCCGGAAACGGTCGCGGTTGCGGTAGCCACTGCCACCGTAGGAGCCCAGGTCAATTAGAAAGCCTACCAGCACCAACAGGTAACCAAAACCACTTACCCCGTAATCCGGGCTATAGACCAGGACATATAGCAAGGTAGTCATTGGCAGAAAAAGAAAACCCAAAAATGGGATTAGAAAGCCGTCAAAAGCTCGATTCACCAGGGGAGTTAGCAGCCAGACCAGAAAAAGGGCCAGGCGAGGTGAAATTAAAGCTATCAGGGCGAACAAACAGGCCATTTAGTCTTTCTCCTTGAATAGAGTGCTATTTATTTACTCACCTGAACCAGCCTCGCGCTCTTAAATACTGGCTGCCCAGCAGGCCCAATTCGACCTCGTAAGGGGTCCCGGCATTGGCCGGGTGATACTCGAAACGGTTTCGTTCGAAATACTGCACCTGGTAAATTTGCCCGTCCGCCAGGTTGTATTCGGGGAAAGGCTCGGTCAGAGGTAAGCCAAACATAGCCAGGCCGCCATTATTCTGCCAGTATTGGAGGAATTTGCCGGTCAGGGTATGGCCGGTCTCCTTGAATACAACGCCACCGGGAACAGGGGCCGTTTCGCCGGTGCCATAGTGGGCGGTTATTTCCGGCCCAGGAATGGCCGAGAAGGATTTGCCGAGCAAACCTAATTCTACCTCATAAGGAGTTCCGGCATTTTCGGGGTGTAGTTCGAAACGGTTCCGTTCAAAATATTGCACCTGGTAAATCTTGCCATCGTCGGGGTTATAGTCTAAAAATGGCTCGGTTAGAGGATAACCAAAGAGGGCCAGGCCACCGTGACTTTGCCAGTAATCCAGAAACTTACCGCTCAGAGAGTGGCCGGTTTCCGGGAAGAATAGACCCTGCAAATTGCGGGGTGGTTCGGGAAAGTGCATGCCATACTGGCTGAAAAAACCGTCCGGCGGGCGGACCGGGAAGAAATTGGTTATATCGTAATTCTTGCCGTCCATAATCACTATTCCCATACCCCGGCTGTAAAAGAAGGGGCTGTTGGCGTCGTGATTATCAAACGAGTAAACCTGGTTATACTGGTAGTTGGCAGCCAGCGGGGTCCAGCTAAACGAGGCTAATTGTCCATCTGTTAAATTTGCGGCATCCACCGCGATATAGGTGCCGTTATAGTGCCTGCCGTAAAGTTGATTGGTGGCTTCATTGAGGCTCAGGAACCCGGCCACGGGCGTTTCGCTCCAGGCCTGGGTCTGCTGGCCGTTCTTGTCAAAGGCGGCCTGGAATACCCCGTTGCTCTTGGTATAGAGGGCGTACCTGGTCAGGTAAACCTCACCCGTCCGGCTGTTTACCAATAGCGAGGTTAACCCGGCCCCACCGTTATGGTTGGCAATCAGAGGCGGGTCGTTACTGGGCTGTTCAGTGCGCGAATCGAGGGCTACCAGGTCAAAATCCTCGCCATAAAATATATTCGATGGGTCGGGATAATTTTTTATAGAATATAGGCGATGGTTGACCGGGTTATAGGCCAGGGGTACGTAGGGCAAACTGCCCACAATTTTATCGCTGACCGGGTCAATAACCAGGGCGGCCTGTTTGGTGGTGGTATTGGCATAGCATGGCATATATATCCGGTTGAGGTCGGGATTATAAACCACGGTATGCTGTAGATAACGGGTTAAAGGCCATGAGTCCTGGCGGCAAATTGATAAATCGAGGTTAGTCGCCAGCCGGGTAGTCTGGCCTGTTAAGAGGTTTTGATAGGCCACGCTTACCAGAGAACTGTGGGAGTTATCCAGCGAAAGATAGGTGGCGTAGTAATAGCGAGAATCGGACCCTGACAAAAAGGCAAAGCCGGATTGGGGCAGGAGGGCGCTACTGCGCGGTACGGCCAGGACCTGCAAAGGATAACCATCGCCCTCGTAATGGCTGAGATAAGCCCGGTCCCCAACCAGGGCAGGCTGGTCGTACCAGACCGCCCACAGGCTGGCAGTTGTCGGTTCAGTCTGGACCATTATGACGGTAGCCGGGCCGGACGAGGCTGCCTGGCTGGTTTTGGGTTGCGTCGCTTCAACGGCCAAAATAAGCCCCAGGACCAGGATTCCTGCCAGCAGGAAATTAAGTGATTTTACACGTTGCACACCTTCACCTCCGGCCTTAATCTGTAACTTCTACAAACTCGTCGTAAGGTTCCGGTTCTCCTTCTTCTTTAAAAATCTCGGCAAAGTAACGCGGTATAGCCACTGAATTCAGTTTGCCTTCATCTAACGGGTTGTCAATTTCAACCCAGGCCCTTATTTCGTAGCCGCTGGCTACCAGTTCGGCTTCCCGGTAAATTTTGTGTTCCAGCCGGAAAGTTTTTTCGCGGACCTCCGTAATTTCGGTTTCAAGATGCACGGTATCGTCATAGCGGAGGGGGGCGTAAAAATTACAGCCGCAATTTACGACCGGCTGGTCGAAATGAAATTTCTCCAGCATTTCCTTGGGTGTTAGCCCGGTAACGCGCAGGCAATCCCTGGTCGCCCGGTCAAACCAGCGAAAATAATTAGGGTAGTAGACCAGGCCCGCCGAATCGGTGTCGCCTAACTCAACTTTGAACTCGCAAACATTGTGGACCATAGCAATCCTCCCTTCAATTATTTTTGAGCCTCACCAGTTGATACCCTGTCACTATGGTAGCAAATTAGCGTAAATAAATGAATTTATAAAGATAAATTAGGATTAAAATGATTACTCTCAATTAAACACGACTTTTGCTTTAGGCCTGGAAAAGCCAGAATATTGGGGCTTAACCACCTCAAAAGGAATGTTTCAAGCGAAAGTCCAATTAAAAGGAAATTGCTGCCCTTTTGACCGCGAATAAACCAACCTATACCCTGTTTATTACAGCCGTTTGTTAAAACTAAGGAAAGTAGATTGTTTATAAATTTAATTTTTGTGCCAGGTAAGGGGGTGCCAGGATGCTCCAGGTAGTAACGCAGCCACAGGTTCCCGGTAAGGCCGCCAACCACAACGGCCCTATAGCTATCCGCGTGGAAGGTTTGGGGAAGAATTTCGACAAAATTCAGGCGGTGCAGGATGTCAGTTTTGAGGTAGAAGAAGGCCAGATTGTCAGTTTGCTAGGGCCAAACGGAGCCGGAAAAACCACGACTCTTTCGATGTTAGCCTGCTTGCTGCGGCCTGATAGCGGGGATGCCTGGATTATGGACTATTCCATCAAGACCGAAGCGGCGGCTGTCAAACAAGCTATTGGGGTAGTACCCCAGGAAATAGCCCTTTATTCCGACCTTTCGGCAAAGGAAAATTTGCAGTTCTGGGGCAAAATGTACGGGCTGCGAGGCCCCAAACTAACCGGGCGGGTGGAAGAAATACTGGAACTGGTCGGCCTGACCGAGCGCCAGAAAGGCCCGGTCGCTAAATTCTCCGGTGGGATGAAACGCCGCCTTAATATCGGGGTAGCCCTGCTGCACCGGCCCCAGGTCCTCTATATGGATGAACCCACGGTCGGGATTGACCCTCAGAGCAGGCGCAATATCCTGGATAGCGTCAAGAAATTGAACCGGGAGGGCATGACCGTACTTTATACCACCCATTATATGGAGGAGGCCCAGGAGCTTTCCAACCGGATCATCATTATGGACCAGGGCAAAGTTATCGTGCAGGGCACCCACCAGGAACTGGTAAAAATAGTCGGTGAGCAGGACCGGATTAACCTGACCGTCAGCCAGGTGGTACCGAAAGAGATTGCCGAGCGCTGGCACGCCCTGGAAGGTGTCAACCGGGTTTCGCTAAACGAGGATAACAGCCTGACCTTGCTGGTAAGCGATAGCAACCTTATCCTGCCCAACCTGTTTGAAGTCGCTACCGGCCTGGGAGCGCGGATTACTTCGGTGGATATACAGGAACCAAACCTCGAAGCGGTCTTCCTGCACCTGACCGGGCGCGGCTTACGCGACTCTTAAGGAGGGCTGGCCGTGAAAATTTTGGATATTGCCTTCAAAGACATGTTGCGTTCTTTTCGCAGCGGGTTCGCCATCATAATGATGTTTGGCCTGCCCCTGCTGATTACCGGTCTCTTTTACCTGGCTTTTGGTGGGATTATTAACGGCGATAACGACCAACTGGCCCCGACCAAAGTCCAGGTGGTTAACCTCGACCAAACCCAGGGGGTAGCCGCCGGGAATAGCCTGGTGACTTTTTTACAGAGCCAGGAACTTACCAAACTTATCGCCGTTACGGTGTCCCCGGATGAAGCCAGCGCCCGCCAGGCCGTAGATAGCCAGCAGGCCGGGGTGGCGGTCATTATCCCGGCTAACTTTAGCAACACCATAATGGACAGCGCTACCGGGGCGGCTACAGCGGTGACCCTTTACCAGGACCCTACGTTAAGACTGGGACCGCAAATAGTCCGCGAGCTTATCGGGCACTTCCTTGACCACTATAACGGGAGCCGGATTGCCGGGGGCGTGCTGGCGGCCCAGGCTGGCAAATACGGGGTGACGCTCGATAATACCGCCTCCCAGGTGGCCGGGTTGGAGTATAGCCAATGGGCCCAGACCCAGGGCGCCCAGCCAAACCAACTGCTCGATTTACAGGCCCCGGCCAGCCAGTCGGCGAACGATAAACCTTTAACCAGCCTGATTGGCTCGGTTATGGCCGGGATGATGCTTTTCTTCGTATTCTACACCGGGGCCGATACCGCTGAAACTATCGTTAAAGAGGAGGAAGAAGGCACCCTGGCCCGGCTCTTTACAACCCCGACTTCCCGGCCTTTAATCCTGGCGGGCAAGTTCGTCTCGGTCGTCATAACCCTGCTCATCCAGGTAGTGACGCTGGTGGTGGCTTCCGCCCTGCTCTTTGGCATTAACTGGGGAGCGCCCCTCCCGGTCGGGTTTATGACCGTGGGTACGGTCGTCCTGGCCGCCGGGTTCGGTTTGCTTTTGATTTCCTTTGTCAAAACCACCCGCCAGAGCGGTCCGGTGATAGGGGGAGCGCTGGCTATAACCGGTATGCTCGGAGGACTAATGACAACCGGCTTTAATAATATACCGTCGTTCTTTGCCACTATCAACCTGCTGACCCCGCAAGGCTGGGTGTTGAAAGGTTGGACCAGTACCCTGGGCGGCGGCGGGGTGGGCGATATAATCGGGCCGTGGCTGGTCTCAATCGTGCTCGGCCTGGCCCTCTTTGGTGTTGCCACCCTGATTTTCCGCCGCCGGTTCGCCTGAAGCCGGGAAGGAGTGAGAAGGTATGCGTATATTTACCCTGGCTTTCAAGGATTTGCTGCAAACTACCCGTGACGTGCGGACCGCCGTCTTTGTGGTTGTAATGCCCCTGCTCTTTACTTACTTCCTGATTGCCGTCAATGGTGGGGCAAGTGGTTCGAGCACGGATAGCCGCCTGGCGTTAGCTTTTATAAACCACGACCCGAACGGGATAGTTAGCGCGCAATTTTTCAATTTACTTGGCAATTCCGAGGTCGTGCGCCTGGGCGTCCCGGACGAGAACGCCCAGGCCAGGATTAGCGAACAGGTCCGGGATGGCACCTACACCGCCGCGGTTATTGTGCCCGCCGGGTACAGCGAACAACTAATCGCGGGTACTCCTGTTAAACCCCAGGTCATTGTTGACCAGGGGAGTGAAAGCGGGCAAAGCGCCCTCAACGCGATTGAAACGGCCTCGGACCGTTTACAGGGTGCCCTTCAGACGGCCAGGCAGACCACTCAAACTTTCGAGGCCCGCCAGCCTTTTACGGATGCAACCGCTCGCCAGAATTTCTTCAACGAAGCCCTGGCCGCAGCCACCGGGGCCTGGAAAACTCCAACCCTGACCGTCAGGACCGAGCAAGGCGGGACCCAATCCACCGGCAACCAGGTTAGCCCGGCTACGCAGCTTTCACCCGGTATCCTGGTCCAATTTGTAGTCCTGGGGCTGGTTTCCATTTGTGTGGTGTTCTTCCTTGAGCGCAAAACCCAGACCCTTTCGCGGATGCTAACTACCCCTATCAGCCCCCTGGGTATTCTCCTGGGACACGGCCTGGCGATGGCTGGCCTGATTTTCTTCCAGGAAATATTATTGATTACCTTCGGGCAAATTGCTTTTGGCGTGGACTACCTGCGCGACCCCCTGGCCGTATTGCTGGTAATGGTGGCCCTGGCGGTCTGGGCCGCCAGCCTGGGGTTACTAATCGCGGTCTTTGCCAGGGTCATGGAACAGGTTGTGATGTTTTCGCTTATCGCGATGTTCACTCTTTCGACCCTGGGCGGGTGCTGGTTCCCGCTCGAAATCACAGGGCCGGTCTTTTCGACGATAGGCCACCTGACTCCCAGCGCCTGGGCCATGGAAGGGTTCCAGAACGTGATTGTGCGCGGTCAGGGGATTGGAGCGGTGCTGCTGCCGGTAGGTATCTTAATGGCTTATACGGTCGTCTTTTTTAGCATTGTCACCTGGAAATTCCAGCGCCGGACCAGCCTGAACATGGCTTAAAAGGGGAAGGGGGCGACTACGGAATTAAACCGTAGCCGCTTTCGATTAGCTCTTTGAACCGGGCCGAAAACCGGGCGGCGGGGGCGCCGTCAACGATGTCGTGGTCGAAGCTTAAGGTCAGGCAGAGGAACTCGCGGATTGCTATCTGGCCGTCCGCCACGGCTGGCCTGGTGGCGATACCACCCAGCGTGACCTGGGTATGGTAGGCCACCGGGATACCCCACCCGGCCCCTTTGCCGAACATGCCGACCGCTGTAATCCCGACCGTTCCACCGAATTTCTTTTGAAAACCAGGGTTGTTCCTGATCTGCCACCAGAAGAAAGGCCAGATTCCTCTAAAGACAACCAGGGGCAATTTCGAGAAAAAACTGAAACCTTCCCAGAATTGTTCGACAGGATTTACCTGAGCTTCTCTAATTTCCCGGTGGATTTCGAGGAAGCTTTTTTTGTTGGCCGCCCGCAGGATATAGACTATGGGTTGTTTTTGCCCATCCATTTCCCGTTCGACCGTAACGGCCACATCTACATCGTCGAACAAGACAAGTTGATTTTGGCCCCGGCGGCAGGCGTGTACCCCTTTGTTTTCCTCAACGGCCCTGGCTAAACAATTGATGATAAAAGCTGTAAAAGAAAGCGATTCCCCGGTGCGGGCCTTGTAGTCACGTATAAATTGACGGGCCAGGGTCACATCTACCTCGGTCAGGCCGTGAATCATCCGGGTCTTCTGGGCCGAGCGGGTAGTCAACTCCATGGCGCGCCGGACTTTGGGGTAGGGCGCCACCTCAAAAGGAGCAGGTGGTTTATTAACTTTTTCTCGCCGCGCTTTCATCCTATAGTTTTTACCTCCTGGTATCACCGGCAGACAAAGGCTCCGGCTGGTTGAAGAAGGCATCCAGGGTTACTTTAACCGGGCAGATTTTCACGATTACCCTGGTCTCCTGGGTCTGCCTTTGGGGCGGGTAAATATCACCGTAAAAATGGGGTTTGCCGGTATAGCGTTGGGACAGTTTGTCCGCGTGGGCTGTTGCGCCTTCCTCAGATATAGAGGTCACGCGACCGCGCACCTCGATAAAGCGAGAGGTGTCAGCCGGGTCCACTACCAGCACGGTCACTCTTGGATCGGCTACCATATTTTTTGCTTTTTGCCGCTCAAGGGTAGTGTTAATAAGCAGGTCCGTCCCATCGTAGTCTACCCAGACCAGGCTTGACTGGGGTTGCCCACCGGGCATAAGTGTTGAAAGAATGGCGAATACCGGCCTGACCAGTAAGTCCCGGTGGGATACAGGGATAACGGCAGGTGTCAGGGGGCTTGCGGTTAAAGCGGTGGAATTTGTTCCAGGCATTTTCTTATCCTTCCACGCGGACATGGAGCGGTTTGATTGACACTTTGACCGGCTGAAATTTCACGGCAAGCGCGGCGGGTATTGCATCCCCAAAGAAATGGGCCGCCGGGTTGCCCAGGTAGAGTTGCGCCAGCCTGTCATTGTGTTCCACCGCGCCTGTTTCAGTCATCTCAACGACCTCGCCCCGGACTTCGATATTGCGAAAGGGATTGCGCGGGTCGTAGACCAGGAGGGTTACACGAGGGTTGGCCCGCATATTCTTCTCTTTGCGGAAACCGCGCATGGTATTGACCATTACAAAATCACCCTCAATATTGCACCAGACCGGGGTAGTTTGAGGCTGGCCGTCGGGCATAACGGTGGTCAGGGCTGCCCAATAGGGGCCGTCAAGGAGGGCCTGGTGGGAGAGGGGAATTAACATATTCTTAGCTGACATTTTTCACCTCCAGGTACAACCGGGCAACCCTGTAAAAGAGAGCAAAGGCAGACTCAGAAGACTAGATTTTCCGGGCCGCCCGGCGGATTTTTAGCATGGCTGCAAATATCATCCCGAAAGTAGTCAGGGCCGTGATGACGATTTTGGTGGCATCTACAATCGGCTGAATCCTTACTCCGTCCGGCCCAATCATGATAACCGCCAGCGGACGACCGCTCGCGCCGCCGCCCCCACCCATGCCGGTACCACCACCGACAGGCATGTTCGCCTGGGACTCCTCTTTTGAAACAGGCCCTGTGGCATCTTCAGCTTTAGGCGAGGGGCCTGCCGGGCCGAAACCTTTACCAAAACCAAAACCGCCGCCACTCGACACTTCACTGGTCAAAATGATAGTGATATCACCCTTTACCACCGGGGCGCTAAAGACCGCACCGGGTTGAGCCGCCGCGAAGAGTTTATCGAAAGCTTGTACACCGTATTCCATACTCTTGTCCTCGGACGGAGTAAACCCGTTTAAGGGTTCGGTAACGGGATTGAATTTATCAAATACCTGGGTCATTTTGGGGTATCCTCCCTTCTTTTTCGCATAAACCGGCTAATAAGCATAAAAACCAGGGCGGCGCCGATTATAGCGCCCTGGATTAGCCTGGTAACATTCGTAATCGGGTAACGTTTGGTCTGAACGGCGTCTTTTACCAGCACTGCCTGCGCCCGGTTCCAGACTACCCCTCCGAAAGGCAACCGCAAGGTTAGCACCCTGGCCTGGGGAGTAAAAGTGAAACGGTCCAGGGTCATGGGGTGGCCTGAAACAGTCTTAAATTGAATAAAGTTTTGTTTCATGGTTTCCTCCTTTCTTCTTTTAAGAATAAATTATGAAGGGGAAAAGGCAGGTTTAAACCGAGTGGAAAATGGTGGAACTCTTATTTGCAAGGACCGGGTGAAAGATGACCAGTTTGAATTCTTAAACGGCCTGGTTTTCCCCTGGGCCGTGTTTTAGGTCTAAAGCAGGGGCGCTTTACTCGCTAATTGGTGGCGCTTTACCAGCTTGCGAATTTCGTCCAGTAAGAAGATAACCGGCGTCCAGGCAAAGACGTAAAGCCAATCAATCGCGTCGAGCGGGGCCGTGTTAAACAACTGGTGGCTAAAAGGAAGATAAACCAGCAGGACCAGTAATACAAGCTCGAAACCGACGCCCACCAGCACTAACCGGTTGGTGAAAAACCCTATTTTGAATGCTGAATTGGTTTCGGTCCGGCAACCAAAAACCGCCCCAACCTGGGTTGCTACCACGCCCGCCAGGGTAATGGTGGTGGCGAGCTGGTAGACCTGCGTACCTTCTGCAGCCAGGGGAAGACCCGGCCAGCCGTACCGCCAGTTTAAGAAGAAATAGGCCGAAATGGCCGCCACCGACTCAATCATGCCGTACCAGAGTAAAGCTTTAACCAGCAGTCTCCTGGTCAGCAGGGGTTCTTTAAGAGAACGGGGCGGTTGCTGCATTACACCGCTTTCCGGCAATTCTGCCCCCAGCCCTATTGCCGGGACCATGTCTGTCCCCAGGTCAATGGAGAGGACCTGCATAACGGTCAGGGGCAGGGGAATGGCCCCACGGGAAAATAGCATCAGGATGAAGGGAACCGCTTCCGCCATGTTACTGTTGAAGACGTAAACGGCAAACTTTCGGATATTGCTAAAAATAGCCCGCCCTTCCTCGATAGCGTTGACAATTGAGGCAAAATTATCGTCGGTCAGGATCATGTCCGCCGCTTCTTTGGCGACATCGGTCCCGGCTAATCCCATCGCCACCCCGATGTCGGCTTTCTTCAAGGCCGGGGCATCATTGACACCATCGCCGGTCACGGCTACCACGTTACCCAAATCCTGGAGGGCGCTGACCACCCTTAGTTTATGTTCAGGGCTGACCCTGGCAAAAATAACTTCACCCTTTAGCGCCTCGCGCAATTCGTTCTCGCTCATCTGGCTAAGCTGGGAACCGGTTATTACCCGGCAAGCCGGATTTTTAATAAGGCCAAGGCGCCTGGCGATACTCTGGGCGGTTAGTTCATAATCGCCGGTTATCATAATAATTTTAATCCCGGCAGCCTGACACCTGGCGACTGCCTCGGCTACTTCGGGGCGAGGCGGGTCAATCATAGCGGTCAGGCCCAGGAAAATTAAATCCTGTTCTATTTCGGCTTTGCGGCAAGCTTTCCAGTCCAGGGTCTCCGGCAGTACTCGCCGGGCTACGGCCAGCACCCGCAAACTGGCCCCGGCATACTCGTTGTTAACAGCCACTATTCTGGCGCCCCAGGCCTCGGTCATGGGTACAACTTCGTCATTAATTTGAATATAGTTACATAACCCGACCACCACTTCCGGGGCCCCTTTTATATAGGCCACCCGCTTATCGCCTTCCTGGTGAACCGTACTCATGCGTTTGCGGGAAGGGTCAAATGGAATCTCGCGTAACCGGGGGACACGCCGCCGTTCCTCGGTATAATCCAGGCCGCCTTTCAGGGCCACTACTTCCAGGGCGGCTTCGGTGGGGTCACCCCGTTCCTTCCAGTAGGAGGCGTCATCATCAGGCGGTACTAACTGGGCATCGTTACAAAGCAGCGCCCCCATCAACAGGCTGTGCAGATCACCTGAAGCCTGGGGATTAACCGGGTTGCCCTCTTTTAATATTTGGCCCTGCGGAGAATAGCCGGTGCCGGTCACACTGTAGGGTTGGCCACCCGCCCAGAGGTCGCAGACTGTCATTTCATTTTTAGTAAGAGTGCCAGTCTTATCGGTGCAGATAACGGAAGTACAGCCCAGCGTTTCTACGGCAGAAAGGCGTTTCACCAGGGCATTACGGCGGGCTATCCGCTGGACCCCCATCGCCAGCGATAGGGTTACAGTCGGCAGCATCCCTTCGGGTACGAAAGCTACCACCATGCCCATTGCGAATATAAAACTCTGGGCCAAATCTACCCCGGCCATCAGGATAGCAAGGCCAAAAAAGAGGGTGCCGAGGGCAGTCGAAAGAAGCGTAATAGTCCTTGTAACCCGGTTAAGCTCTTTTTGCAAAGGGCTGGGGGTTTCAGCCACGTTCTGGGTAAGCTGGGCAATTTTGCCGAACTGGGTCTGCATCCCGGTAGCAAACACTACCGCCCGCCCCGACCCTGTAATAACGCTGGTCCCGGCCAGGACCAGGTTTGGTTTTTCGACCGGGTTCAGGTTGTTGCCGTTGGGCGACTGGCAAATCTTACGCACCGGGCGCGACTCCCCGGTCAGCGGTGATTGGTCAACTCTTAACTCGTTTTCTTCCAGCAAACGACCGTCCGCCGAAATATGGTTCCCCTCGCTCAATAGCATGATGTCGCCCGGCACCAGGTTTTCGGCCGGGATGGTAATCTCGTGTCCGCCCCGGATTACCGTGGCAAAGGTCGGTAAGAGTTTGCGCAGGGCTTCGGTGGCTTTCCCGGCCCGGTATTCTTGCCAGAAGCTAAAGGCGCCATTAATAAGGTTAACCGCCCAGATAGCAAAGCCAAGTTGCGGCATTTGCGCCAGGAAACCGATGATGCCACCGGCCCATAACAATAACGCCATCAGGTGGGTAAAATTGGCCGCGAACCGCACTATTAACGGTTTGGAAGGGGCATTTGCGATAGAGTTAAGGCCAAAACGGTTTAAGCGACTGGCGGCCTCAACCTCGCTGAGGCCCTCCGGGGGTGTTTCTAATAATTTAGCATCCTGTGATAAGAGAAGGGCCTGGTTAGTAGTGGCCTCAATTTTTGAATTATGCCTCTTTGTAAGAATTTCCATAATTATTCATGCACAAGCCAATAAAACTTGCGAAATTCAGTCCTATAAAGGCCAAAACCTCAACACAAGAGCGGCCCGGTAAGCCGGGCTGCTCTTGCTCAACCGAGTGTTTACTTAATCAGGGCAAAGTGCTTTTGTTGCGCTTCCTCTTTGGCAATAACCTGGATTGTCTTTATGACGGCATCAGGGTTCAACGAAATCGAGGTGATGCCACATTCGACCAGCCAGCCCGCGAATTCAGGATAATCCGAGGGAGCCTGGCCACAAATCCCGATAGGTTTACCGGCTTTGTGGGCCGCTTCGATGACCTGGTAAATCATCTGGGTAACCGCCTGATTTCGTTCGTCAAACAGGTGCGCTACCGTCCCGGAGTCGCGGTCAATCCCCAGCACCAGTTGGGTCAGGTCGTTAGAGCCGATGGAGTAGCCATCAAAGACCCGCAGAAATTCACTGGCTAAAACCACGTTGGCCGGAATTTCACACATCGCGTAAACCTCAAGGCCATTTTTACCCTGGTGTAACCCATTGGCCGCCATGGTCTCGATTACCTTGCGGGCTTCCTCGACGGTTCGGCAGAAAGGTATCATGACTTTCACATTGGTCAGGCCCATCACCTCACGCACTGCCAGGAGAGCGGCGCATTCCAGGGCAAAGCCTTCAGCGTAGCGCGGGTCGTAGTACCGGGAAGCACCCCGGAAGCCGAGCATCGGGTTTTCTTCCTTTGGCTCGAATTCCGCGCCGCCCAACAGCTCGGCGTACTCGTTGGTCTTGAAATCGCTCATGCGGACAATGACCGGTTTGGGGTAAAAGGCCGCCGCAATCCGCCCGATACCTTCGCTCAACCGGCGCACAAAGTACTCTTTGGGGTCTTCTTGCCCAATCCGGGCTTTGATTTCCCGCCGCGCCTGCTTATCCTTGAGGTCGGGATAACGGGCCAGGGCCATCGGGTGAATACCGATGTGGTTGTTGATAATAAACTCCAGCCTGGCAAGGCCCACGCCTGAGTTTGGAATAAAGGAATTGGAAAAAGCTTTTTCAGGGTCGCCAACATTCATCATGACCCTGGTCCGGGTTTCGGGTAAGACCGCCGCATTTACTTTTTCGGTTGTAAAGGGCAGCAACCCGGCATAAACATGGCCTTCTTCACCTTCCGAGCAGACCACGGTTACTTCGTCGCCATCGTGGAGGGTGGAGGTACCCTGGCCCGTCCCCACGATACAGGGTAAACCCAGTTCACGGGAGACAATGGCCGCGTGGGCGGTCCGGCCACCCTGGTCGGTGATGATAGCGGCAATCTTCTTCATGGCCGGTTCCCAGTCTGGGTCGGTTCTTTCGGCTACGAGGACTTCCCCGGCCTGGACCGCTTCCAGCCCGGAGACTTCTTTGACCACCCGGACCCGGCCCTGGCCGATTTTCTCACCGACGGCCTGGCCTTTTACTAGCACCGGCCCAGGGGTAGCAGTTAGCTTATAAACCTCGGCGAAAGCCTGGCGCGATTTAGCGGAATGGACCGTTTCAGGCCGGGCCTGGACAACGAAGAATTCCCCGGTAAGGCCATCTTTAGCCCATTCAATGTCCATCGGTTGAGGCCGTCCGGCCAGCCGGGAATAATGGTCTTCTACCAGGCAGGCCCAGCGGGCCAGTTTCAGCACTTCTTCATCGGTCAGGGAGAACCTGGCGCGGTCTTTTTCGTGGACTGCCACACTCCGGGTCGGATGGGTTTCGTCGCCATAAATCAAACGGACGGCTTTTTCACCCAACCGGCGGCCAATTATCGGCTGGTGGCCGGTCTTCAAAGTGGGTTTGAAGACAATCCATTCGTCAGGGGTAGCGATACCCTGGACTATAAACTCACCCAGACCGTAGGAACTGGACACAATCACCGCGTCCCGGAACCCTGACTCGGTATCGAGCGTAAAAATTACCCCCGAACAAGCCTTATCGGAACGGACCATTGGTTGAACGCCGACCGAAAGATAAACCTGAAGCTGGTCGTAACCCAGCCGGGCCCGGTAACTGATTGCCCGGTCGGTAAAAAGGGAAGCGTAACAGCCGACGACCGCTTTGAGCAAATGCTCCGGGCCGCGCACATTCAAGAAGGTTTCCTGGGCCCCGGCAAACGAGGCATCCGGTAAATCTTCCGCCGTGGCCGAAGACCGGACCGCCAGTTCGGGCTCACGTCCCAGGCGCTGGCAAAGTTGCGTATACGAGGCCAGGATGGCCTCTTTTAGTTCCTCCGGCAAAGTGGTGGCAAGAATAGCCGTCCTGGCCTGGCTGCCCCGTTTTGCCAGTTCGTTCACATCTTCAAAGTCGAGATTGGCGAAAATTGCCCTCAGGCGACTTTCCAGGTCATTTTGTTTTAGAAATTGCCGGTAAGATTCCGCCGTTATGGCGAAGCCATCCGGGACATTAATACCCAGTGGGCGTAAATTATTAAACAATTGCCCTAAAGAAGCGTTTTTCCCACCAACTGTTGGAATGTCTTTGAGAGCAATCTGATTGAAATCAACGGTAAGGGGTTGATTTGTACTGTTCATTAAACAGCCTCCTTTCCAATTTGCAGAGTGCAAAGTGGAGCGTGTTTACCTTCTATAAAGGTAATACCGGGAGGTAAAAAACAGGGATGATAGGTAGTTAACTTTGGTTAAATCGAGAGTGCCTTCCTCTTTTGAATATTCTTTAAATAAAATAAAAGTTATGGCTTCTATTTTGTTAAATCAAGCTTAATTTCTAACCTTCCTTTGACTGCAATCTACCTTTATTTTCATCTCAAAGGTTTTAAATATAGCCGAGAAACCATAGATAGGAGGTTTCAAATATGAACAACTACGAAAATTACAACCCACAAGCCGAGGCTTACCGCCAGGCGGAGATTCGGGTTAAAGCTAAAATGGGTTTTTACTGGCACCTGGTGACTTATCTTGTAGTCAACGGGTTTTTGACTGTTATCTACCTGGTGACCAGTTGGACCGGTGGCGGTTTTTATTATCCCTGGATTATCTGGCCGATAGCCGGATGGGGGATTGGCCTGATTCTCAACTTCATGGCCGTCTACATCTTCCCCGATACCCCCGCGATGAGACAGAGAATGATGGAGAAGGAACTGGGCAATATGGGCCTGAACACCTATGACTATGCTCAACCGCAGGCCGGGTATCCCCCATATCCGTCTGAACCCGATACGGCTGACAACCCGGACAAAACCCCGGTGGCGGCTGGACCTAAATCGTAAGTAAGGAGTGTGACAATGTCCCAAACTACTTCACCTTCCGAGCAACAAAATCAATCTGCCGAACCACGCGAACAATTAGCAGTCAAAGGTGAGTATCTGTACGACAAGGTCAAAGAACTCATCCACGAAGGCAATGTTCGGCGCCTGATTATCAAACAGAACGGGCATACCATTGTGGAAATCCCGGTGACCTGGGGGGTGCTTGGAGCGCTCCTTTCCCCGACCCTGGCCGCCGTGGGCGCGATTGGCATGATGGTTTCGGACTGTACCCTGGAGATAATAAGGACCGAAACCGAGGATGCCGCACAACCTGAAAGCTGATGGCTAAAATGGCGGGTGCGAAGTGATTGTCTCACCGCACCCGGCCTTTCTATCCATGCCACTGATTCTCTCACCCAGGCCAATGGTTAACCGGCATATTTGGCCTTAGCTAAATTTTGGAAAATAGAAAGGGGTGAAATATATGGCAATCGAAAAACTTATAACGGTTGAAGAATTAAAAGATTTAGCCCGGTTTTTTGACGAGGAAGTCTGGAACAAACATAATTTTGCCGTTATAGATGAAATGTTGGACCCCGATTTTACCGAAAATAACCCCTACATTTCAGCCCCTGGACCGGCGGCGTTTAAGGATTATGTCGGCAGGTTCCTGAAGGCTTTCCCGGATACCCATTTTGTAATTGAAGACCTGTTTGGACAGGGTGACCGCGTAGCCAGGCGCTGGTGTCTCACCGCTACCCATAGCGGCTCCTTTTTCGGCGAACCACCAAGCGGTAAAACCATAAAAATTAAAGGTTTAGGGATTTACCGGTTCGTTGGGGGAATACTGGCCGAAAGCTGGACCAGCTTTGACCAGTTCGATTTGCTAAAACAACTCGGTTTAGGCATTTCGCCAATCAGAAATCATACCTTTAATTAAAATTTGCCAGGCCCGGCCAGCTATTAAGTTAGCGACTAACCGGGGTCAGGATCTTTTAAATACTACATCTTATTGTGATTATCTTATACCTGTATTTATACCTTTATTATTTATTATTATCCCCGAATCCTGGGGAGTAGACCTGCTAGCGCAGCCAAAGCTATTTGTGGTTTTGCTACCGGACAGAATTTAGGTGAAAGAGGAGAAGGTCGTCACTGAGTGGTAAACTAGGCCTGTTTTTCCTACCGACCAAAGTAGAGAACAGGAGTAGAGACCATGAGTGACAACCTTCGCCGCC
>Ga0209915_1000278_pt1 | contig 146722 bp, 169 predicted proteins | sample ThiBiot_750_plan_FD_183952 | JGI IMG/M metagenome (GOLD analysis project Ga0209915, IMG submission 183952) | Wastewater bioreactor microbial communities from Cape Town, South Africa - Thiocy_cont_750_plan (SPAdes) | ecosystem: Engineered > Bioreactor > Thiocyanate-remediating >... | reverse complement strand
TGGTAGTATTGAAAATGTGTTGTACGGAAGAAATTTTCGTCATTATAGATCTATCTATACTATTTAGTATGATTTTGTAGCGCATGAAATTCTCTATCGAACGGTGTATAATAGTATGAGTTTTGTCACAGCTATGAGAAAATATTAGCTTAGAGAAAACTATCAATTACCAGAATCTCCATCAAATCAGGGGGGAAAAGTGATGTTTTGAGCTGTAAATTAGGAAATCGTTGACGGATCGGGTCCATCTTCGAACGTGACCGAGATATTTATGCGACTAAACTCTGCAGAAAATTTCAGGTCGATCGAAGTCTCCTTTCGGAAATTATCGTATAAACGGCCGGACGGCCACACTGACCGATTCTATAGTGTACTCAACACTTCTTTTTGAGTACGCAAAAACATACCGATTGTGCTGTGATTTTTTTGCATTTGCAGACTGTACTCGATTACTCAGTTTGTCAATAAAAGGCTATAAGATAGGTTGAGGTTACAATCTGCGCTCGTGCGCACGAGCGCAAAGAACGAATAGTGCGCGACCCTCAACAATTTATTTTCATATAAATACAACTTAAAAACTGAAACGTAATGTATTGAAAACAAAATAATATTTCTGATTGGTGCGAGTATATCCACTAGGAAACTTACGGATTCCTTTTAGAATCATACAACAACAGTTTATTTATATTTTTCTTCGTACATTATCATGGTTCTGTCTCTTGTATTATATGCAGTTGGAATTCTTATATTTCTTCTGCTTGCAATTATTTATTTCAAAGTCATTTATCCTGAGAAGAAAATCTATGATTTATTTCGTGCTCAAGGAATTTCAGGAGAACCATTTCGACCGTTAATTGGTCAACTTCCTGAAATGATTAAATATCGTAACAACGATGAAATGTTTCTTTATCATGAGGAATCAACAAAGAAATATGGTTATTATTTTTTATTTGGTTTTGGTCCATTGACACGTCTAATTTGCAACGAACCAGACCTTCTTGCCGATGTCTTAAGTCGAAACAATGCACCAAATTATGAAAAACCAGTAGATTTTATTTCTATTTTTATACCATTAGTGGGTCGTCATAGTCTGTTAGTAGCTAAAGGACAAGATCATGAACGTTCTCGTAAAATGATTAGTCCAGCATTTCATCATGTTAATCTCAAATCGATGATAACAATTATTACGGATCGAGCCTCAATAGCAATAAATGGAATTTTAAAAAATGAACAAAAATCAAAATCTGTTGATTTACAATATTTATTCAATGAATTGACATTATCGATTATTATATCTAGTGCATTCGGTGCGGATATCGAAGCCAATGCTCATGCAAAAAATGTCATGTGTCAAATATTCGCTGAGGTGTTAGATGCGACAGAACTTCGATCGATGCGTATGATCAATCAAATACCTTTTCTTTCGAAATTACCAATTTATAAAAAAGATGTGATCGATTCAGGTCTTGCAAAAGTAGGAAAATTCGTCGATGATATTATAACCGATCGACGTCAAGGAAAATCAACGAGTATGTGCGAAGGATCAGATCTTCTCGATCTGCTTCTTTCGGCTGTTGATGACGAAGGCGAACCATTTACCGATCAAGAAATCAAAGAACAATCTCTTACTTTCGTTCTTGCCGGTAGTGAAACAACAGGAAATCTCATGACTTGGCTGTTGTATGTGCTCATGACACATGAACATGTTTTACAAGCATGTCGAGAAGAAGTCGATCGTGTTCTACCCAAAGGCACTGAACTTACGAATGAACATTTGTCACAACTCGTCATTTGTGAAGCGATTATCAATGAAACGCTTCGTCTCTATCCACCAGCACCATTTTACGCACGTCATTGCGTTCGTGAACATACAATTGGTAGTAAAAAACAAATCGTTGTACCAAAAGGCGCAACTATTCTCATCAATACTCATGTTATTCACCGTCGTGAAGATCTTTGGCCTCGTCCACTTGAATTCGATTATACTCGATGGTTACGTGATCCAGCTACTGGTTTCAAATCGAAATTAGCACATCCATTTGCCTATCTACCATTTGCTTCGGGACCACGTAATTGTATCGGACAAAATTTTGCATTACTCGAAGCTCGAATTATGTTGGCTATGTTTGTCCAACGTTGTAATTTCGAATTAATACCAGGACAAAAGATTGTTCCAGATGTTAAAATCACTATGCGACCGAAATATGGACTATTGGCAACGATTAGTCAACGTTAAATATTTACAATCGAAATTTTTTTTCTTTTTATGTAATTATTTTAAATATAAAATAAAGTAGCATGTGATCTTATTGAGATAATTATACGTTAACTGGCGCCGAGATATTCGTCATACAAATTAAAAATATATACAGATGAGCAATAGATCAGAAAGACAATCGTCTGTGACCGTTGAATCGACGGAGAGCATACAAAATCTATCTGAACTCGAATTAGTTATTGATACTTCATTTAAAAATCAAATTAAATCAGGAACGAAATGGTTAATACGTCCATTTGAAAAATGTTGTTCATCAACACCCTCAGATCAACAACAGCAAAAAACACAATCTACCTTTGATTCAGACTGTTTAAAACCTGAACTTAATCGAGTCAATAGTCTATTGAAATATTTTACATTTGCTATTATGTTTACTAATGGCGTGTAAGTGTGTGTTCGATTCGAATTCAATGCATAATTGTTAAATCTGAAATCTTAGATTTGGTCTTATTCTCTTTATTATCGGCTTATGGAGTTCATTGGAACAACGTAAATTAACTCAAATGCCTTCAATCGATACAGACAACGATTCGACATCGTTAAATCCATTTAATTTTCTCGGCATTATTCTTTGCATATTCGGTTTTCTATTCTTTCTTCTATGTCTCGTCAGTTGTTTAGGTATTAACCGAGAAAACCTCAATCTTCTACGTATATCATTAATTGGTCAAGTTCTAACATTAATTATTTTTATAATCATCGTTATATTAATGTTAGTATCAGGAGCAAAAATTCGTCATTCAATAAGTGATGGTCTATTAAATGGATTGAAATTATATTATCATAGAGATCAAACATGGACAACTTTCTTTAATCGACTGCAAATGAGTTATTTCTGTTGTGGTGAATTATCATTTTGGTTAAAATCGAATGTAGAAATTTTTGTTATCCTAGGAGTCTATTCATTTAATGATTGGAATGCTAATCAATATTATGCATGTAAACCATCGAATATTCGTCAAAATCCAGGTAGATTTTTTTTTTGAAAATTTCCAATCCTATTTTGTTTGTTTTCGATGTTTAGATGCATGTTCAGTACCTTTTACGTGTTGTAAAACTGAAAAAACAGTCATTAAAAAAATCCTTTTCAAAATAAATTTTCATTCATTTTTATATTGTAGAATGATAACAGTGATTCAACGCCCTCATTAAGTTATACATGTGGTATGAGAGTTTGATGATTCGTAGTTTTTATTAAATCGAGCTTTTAGGATCTAATATTTTAACACTGGAAAACAAAACAATCGACATGAATGAAATTCAAGAACGTATTCATGTAAACGGTTGTTACGATGAAATTCTACCGGTTATTCATCAATTGGTAACGACGGCGATTATTTTCATGTTATTAATCTGCGTAATCGTGTTCATAACAATATTTCTCACATGTTTATTAACCTTTGAAATTCGTCTAACCAAATCTGATGTTGAACATTACTGTGAAAAGAAACGACGACGAACAAAAGGAAATTCATCGAAGCAAAAAGATTTATTTTAAATAAGAAAACTCATATATACACATATCAGTGTCGTCATGGAATGGATATTCATTTCGTTTTGAGTTTATTTTGTATAAAAAAAATATCTATATATCAATTAGAATTTCGGGTATAACCCTGCTGATGCCGATGGATTAGCAAATGGATCAGTTGTTGAATACGGTGGAGGAGGAGCTGCTGGTTGCGGTGGCTCGGAATATGCTGGAGGTTGTGAACTTGCATAACCACTACTAGCTGCATTTGATTGGTAGGGATTATAGGGAGTCTGAGCACCTTGCTGATAAGGATATGATACGTGTGCATTGAACGTCTATAAAAAAAACAAAGATCTAAGTTGGAGAGAAAGAGAATTAACTAACCACTGGTACGACTGAAAAATGTGCTTCAACTGTTTTTTCTTTGTTATGTGTTGTTTTAAGTTGACCATCACTTGTTATTTGAATGAAATGATTTTTGTCTTCACATGATTCTAAAGCAATCGATTCTGTACTTCCGATAACATCATGAACACGAAATTCGACTTTCGAATTATTTCGAGTACCAGGTGGCTAGAGAAAACATACGAGAAAATCTTGATTAAAATTCGCCTGAAAACGTACTAATGTAAAAACAATCGGTTGTTTGTAATTGAAAGCTAAATAATTGTAATTGTTATGAAATCGAAGACGACCTTTTTCAACTTCTTCAATGGTAAAACATGCTAGAAATCAATTTATTATTTGTTGTGTCTTATTTTGAATAGAAAAGATTGTTTTTCGATTACTATTGAATGTATTCGGAATACCAGTGCCGTCAAATGTAAGTACACCATTTGGTGACATGACAATTTGAAGTGGTCGACCGGATTTTTTCGAAATTAATTGAACAATTGTTCCATTTTGAAGGTGTTCCTATTGATTTTTTAATTAAACTATAAATGATTATCTCTGAATTTAATCCTACTCGTGCAGTACGACCACTGCTAACAACACTATTGATTTTATTCGAAACAGAGACAGCTGTATCTGGACCAACAATATTTCCAAGAAAACTCGTCGCTGTCGATTCGATTCTTCCCAATAAACTCTGAATATTAAACAATCGTTTGTCAGAAACACACATGAGATATTTTCGAAACCTGGCTTTGACGTTCTTGACTCGTATTTGTCAAAACTGGATATACATTCGGTTGTGCATATCCAGCCGTTGAACTTGCTGTATGAGAATAGCCGTCTTTTTCTTGAGGAGCTGATGGTGGCTGATGATAATAAGCTGGTGGTGCATTTGGTAAAGGCGGTCGTTCAGGATTTGGAACTGAATCTCGATTATTGTTTTTCTTTCGAAGATCATTCACTTCTTCACGAACTCGTCGCACGATGTCATTATTAAGTATATTCTTCATGTTTCTCCCGTGTGTTATTTATCTATGAGAAATATTTTTTAATGTGTCACACTTTTTTATTTATTGACACACGGAGGCATGTTATTATAATAATTTTTCGGTCGTAGATGGCGCTACGCGTTAATTATTTAATTAACTGTTCAGTTTTATCTTTTGATTGATTAGAATTATTTATTTTAATCTATCCGAAATCTCTGATAGGTCGAGAAAATCTTTCTTTCCTTTCACCGAACTTCGTCGTATCTTCGTTCTCCTCCTCGTCCGCCCTCGCATTTTTTCTTCCTCCTCTCTTGTTCACTCTCCTCAATAACCTTTCGAAACAAACGATCAGACAATATCATCGATGATAATAAAAAAAAATAGAGAAAACTTTCCATCTTGTAAAGATTTTCTGTTAGTTGTAGTAGTAGTTTTCGAATATTGTTCAAATTGTTATCTGTTCTTTACTTTCGAATCGTAAGTAGACGCGCGCGCGCGCGATATGTTCGTTCGCAAACTTTTCCTATTCTGTTCTTTTACCTTCGAATAACCGAAAGCGACAACTCTCTCAATTATTATTTTAGTTTATATCTTTTGGAATCTTTCCATATCTCTCTCTCTCTCTCTCTCTCCCTCATTTTCCTCCTTCTTAGCCATTTGTTGGAGAGAGAGAGGGGGGGGGAAAGAATCACAAGACAACTTCTCGAATAATCTCTCCCTTCAATATTCGAAGACAATAAACATCATCATCATCCACCATTTTTCTAATAGTCGAGCCTCACAAACGTCTTACATAGAAATTCATTGGTGGAGGAGGTTCGAGCTTATACGGCTGTTACACTATATATACCCACTGCAAAACGCTCATTCTCATTACATTATCCCTATTGACGAGTAGCATACACATACAACGTCGAGCCGACCGACCTATCGAGTAAGTAAGAAATTTAGTGTACGAGCGTGTGCGCACAGGCAAACATCGATCCGAGTTGTTTGAATGGTGATTCTTAGGTGATGTCGAGATTTTTGTTAGTACAGTCTGGAGTTTTTAGTTTCAGAAACATGTCGTGTTTTTTCTTACTTAGAAATCCGGTGAAAAACGTTTGAATAACTATAATATAAAAAAAAAGAAAAGAAAAATTCTATTCGTTTTTTTTTCTTCTTCTTCTCCTCTTTCTTTCGTTCTGTCTATTGTGTTACTCGGTTGCTGCAGAGAGGGTAAAAGGATGTCAAAAAATAGCTTTCTATATGAGAAAGAAAAAGAAGAACAAGAAATGACACACGAGGATAAAACAAAAAGATGGCGCTTTAAATTGACTGTTCAATTCTTTTTTTTTCTTTTGAAGATTTAATCAATGGCACGTACAAAACAAACTGCACGTAAATCAACAGGTGGCAAAGCGCCACGTAAACAATTAGCAACCAAAGCCGCACGTAAATCGGCGCCGTCAACAGGCGGTATTAAAAAGCCGCATCGTTTTCGTCCAGGTACGGTTGCACTTCGAGAAATTCGTCGTTATCAAAAATCAACTGAATTACTCATTCGTAAATTACCATTTCAACGGCTTGTTCGTGAAATTGCACAAGATTTCAAGACCGATTTACGTTTTCAATCGGCTGCTATCGGTGCACTTCAAGAAGCCAGTGAAGCCTATTTAGTTTCACTCTTCGAAGATACAAATCTTTGCGCTATTCATGCCAAACGAGTTACCGTAAGTTCTCATCTCTTTCTTTGTCGAGTTTTTACACTGTCGTTTTCGTTTAGATTATGCCCAAAGACATTCAATTAGCTCGACGTATTCGTGGCGAACGCGCCTAAACAAAATTCATATTTATCCGCAGCAAATTGACTGTTTAGTTGTATATGAGTGTTCTTTCTTTCTTTTGTGTCGTTGTTCATCCTTACATACACACATTGTATCTGAATCGAAATCGATTCAAACATTATGAAATAAACTTATCATTATCGCTGCCAAAACAGAAATCTCAATGTCTTTTTTTCTGAAATAATATAACACGTTTTTGTAAAGTTCTTGTTGCAAGATAATGAAAAAAGAAAAGAAAAACAAAACAGATAAACGAATAAACACATACACATCGAAAATCCAAACGAATAAAATAGAGATAAATAATAAGTCTTTCTTTAAGAATCAAACAACAATAATAAGAAGAAGAAAAACAACAGATAAATCACACTGAATACATATAAGAAAAAAGAGCAACAAATATCTAATGACACGAACACATAGATAGAGAATAAATAGAATAAAAAGGAAAGCAACAATAACAACTGTACACAATCAGTTCTTCGTTCTTCCTTTTTTTGTTGTTGGTTTTTATATTGTTTGCAATTCTATTCATTAGCTGAACGATGTGTTAATTTCAATGTATCATTACGAATCGGCGGTGTTGTACGTTCAACACGAATGATTTTCAATGGTTTACTTTCGAATGTTGTCGAATCATGTTCGATTTTATCATGCGGATTCTCAATAACAACAACTTTTTCATTAATACGATAGTTTGATGTATGATTTGTTCGAATTGTTTTGCCCATTGAGTCAGTCGAGAGAATGATCGATGGTGGAGTTAAATCAAGATCTAATGAACGTTTCAAACATCCCGATGATAAACGTTGATTCATGTTCATCTCGTTCTCATGTTCATCGTCTTGAGGTGAATGGTGTTTTTTATTAACATACTTCTCGACTGTATTCGAATAAGTATAAGCCGGTGCAGCTGTTTGCGATTGTAATGAGGTTTTATATTTTTTATTGGCTGGTAAATACGGTCCATGATAGTGTTGTTCATGTTCATCAAATGATAGAAGTACACGTGATTTGTAATTATTCGGTATGTAATTCGAATAACTTGGTTCTTGTTTAATTAAATCTTGTTGTTCGAGTAAAGTTTTCGATGTTATACTTGAACGAACATGATTATGCGTCGATTCATCATCGTTATTGTCTGTCGATGACGATAACGATTTTCGTTGTGTCGTTGATCCGTCATTTGATGAACGCATAAAATCATCCATCGATTGTTTATTAACAATCGGCGACCATATACCGAATAGAACAGCAAAGAATAAACAAAGAACCATCAGAACTTTGCCAGTTGTTGGTGTGCCTTTGCCAAGCATTGATCGAAGTGATTGAAGTTCTTGCATTAATGATCTATTTGAACGACAAAATACAAACAAATATTCGAATTGAATGAATAAACTACCGTTGATTTTTCTCCATGGTTGAAACACGTTCTTTTAATGCGCCATTCTCATCAATATATTTTGCAATTTGTCGTTCGAGTGTATCGACATATTCTTTTTTCTTTCGACGACTTTCTTGCGCCGAAATCTAAATTACACAGTGACAAATAAAAACCCATTGTTTGTAAAATAAAACTCGACATACTTTATTTTTTATTTTTCGTCTGATTTTTTTCAAGATTTTCTCTTCGGTTTTGCTCAAAGGTAATTTCGTAGGTATTTGATAGCCTTCTTGTTTCATAAGTTTTAATTCTTCGTCAGTCAGCAACAACGGACCTGACGATGGTAATTTCTACAGAAAACGAAAATAAGATCAATGGCAAAGCAAAACGAAAACAACAAATTCTTACATCAAGATTTGTTAACATTGACGATGAACTTTTGTTTAAATGATACGGATGATGTCGATTGACACGATTTTTCATGTACGAATTTTCATGAGTTATGTCCGGTGACGTTGTTTGACGTTCATCGGGCGATTCACTTGATGTCGATGGTGTCATCGGTAAATTATCAAGATCATTATCGAAATCATCTAACGAAAAATCTTCAATTGATGGTGTTGGAATTTCATCTTTGGCTGTTATTGCTGCTGGTGCTGCTGTTGATGATGATGACGGTGTTTGTAATGTGTTGATTAGAATAGTTGGTAAACAGTTAGTTAATTGAATGAAATTTGTTTGAGATTTATTGGAATTGTTGGGTGCTTGAATGTAAACGACATTACCTTTCGTTAATTGAACGACTTTAGGTAGATTTTGGTTGGTTAATTTAGTTGTATTGATAATAACCGGCAATTTTTGTGTTGACGAAACTGATGATGATGGTGGAAGTGTTGGCTCGATTTTTTCTTTTGTTGTTTCAGATTGTATGGGAGAAAATGGAAAATCATCTAAGAGATCAATAGTCGATGGATCATGGCATGATGATGATGAATCTGGTGATGGAAAATTGGCTAAGAAATTTTTTAATTCAGTTTCAAATTCTAAACACAAAAATCGAATAGAAGAAATAAGATAATCGAACGTTTGATTGTTCTACCTGGATTATCTGTAACAGTTGATATTGTTTCTTGTTCGAATTTATTCGGACTTGGGATCGGTAGATCGAGATCAAATCCAGTTAGATTCTCCACATTCGATAATAATAAACTGTCTGATATGGATTGTATTTGTCCGTCATTATATAAATTAAGAAATGGATCAGCGATGGGATCCATCATCATGTTCTAATCTAAATGAACGCAGGAGAAATATGTACTTCCTGATTTTTTGTTTTGTTTTTCTCTTGTTCTCGAAACGAAGATGATTCATGAAAAACAAAGACAGTGCTATCCAATAGAAAACAAATCGAGAGGACGCTCGATGAATCGAATAGAAGAGATAAAGATAAATATTAGTCGATGATATAGTAGAAGAAGAAGACGAAGAAGAAGAATAGGTTGGTAAGAAGGACGGAGGAGAAGGAGGAACGCATTTTCAGTTTGTTTTTTCCCTTTTCTTCTCTCTTCGATGTGTCATATCATTGCATGGGAAACTACGAATAGAAGAATCGAAAATTAATCGTGGGATAGATATCTGATATGCAAATGGGAGAAAAAAATTTGTCCCGTTTTGTTTCAAATGGAATAATAATAATAAAAAACGAAGTCCGAATGAGTGAGTGAAAGAGAAAATAAAAGACTGTCCTTGTGAAAAAGAAAAAGATAGCTATCATATCTATGATAATAAGACGAAAAAGAAAATACACATCTGTGGCGCTGAAGGATTCGATTTGAAAAAAAAGAGAGACGAAATGGCCTCGATTCAAGTATCTGAATAACCTTGATTATCGTCTAACTATTGTGGTTTTTTTTTGTTTTCTTGTTCTTCTATGTTAATAGAGTCTAGCGTTTAAAAGATATTCGAAACAATCGTAAATAAATCTAAGTAATTTTATTCGCATACGTAATAGAGAAATACTGCATACCTTTACTCCTTTTTTTCTCTAGTATTTTTTTGTAATCGGTGTAGAAGAAACAGCTGCAGTCGGAAGAAAAAAGAAAAAGAAACGGCCGACGCACAAAACAAATGCATAAGACGTCATCATTCGATGACGACGTTTTCTTTTTTAAAAATACGTAGGCTCATTTTTCTTCCTTTTTTGTTTTTTTCATCACATTATCGACATATTGAGAGGGGAACTAGTTCATTTGCAACTAAATTCATCGATTGTTGTTGTTTATCGAGAAGACATAGAAGAAAAAAATTAATAATAAACTTTAGTATGAATTCATTGCTCAATTACGAAGTTATTTTTCTTCTTTTTTGATATTTGGTCCCTATCTACCTACTTTTCTTTATCGACGTGTACGAACAGGCTATTATTACTTTCTTTTTTGTATGCGTATGTGTGCGTATGCGTTTGCGCTGCGTATGAAGGAACAAAAAAAAACCTGACGAAAAAGAAAAAAATTACGAGTTATAGAAAGGAGAGCGAGAAATCGAGAGAGAGAGAAAGACAGAGAAGAAGAAAAAAACAACGTCCATGATAATCAAGTGTCGACATGATTGTCAAAAGAAAAAAACTGCAATAAGTGACATATTGAGATTGTTAATAAGAAGAAAAATAGGACAATGATTATTTTCTTTTTTCGAAAGAATTTAAACGACGTCATTTATTTTGAAACAAAATAAACAAATAAATAGAGATATTCATGTTTGGGATGATTGTTGTGTTCAATTGCGCGATTGAGCATCTATTTGATTAAGCTCACTGTCATTGCGTTGATTGAACGTGACCCGATCAAACTTGTGTTGAGACAATGTGTCTTAAATAAACATAACCTTTATCTTCAATGTGAATTGTCTTTGTTTAGATTTAGTCGATTTTCGTTTCGCGTGTGTGTGTGTGTTTTCTTTCTTAGACAATGGCCTTCTGGGATTTAAGCGACAGTCAACGTATGGGAGCCGGATTAATCGGTTTCGCATTCTTTTTCATTCTACTTGGTTTTGCACTATTTTTTGATCGAGCACTATTAGCACTTGGCAACATATTTCTTATTGTCGGTGTTATACTTCTTCTCGTACGTGAGATTATTTCAATGTTGTCAAAAAAGAAAGAAAATGTCATTTCGATTATTTTGTCGGTTAATTATCTAGGGAATTGGCCGAGCACGAACATTCTTTGTTCAACCTAATCGTTTAACTGGTTCGGCTTGTTTTTTTGCTGGCATTGCATTACTTCTTCTTCGTTGGCCAATTGCTGGTGTCATCTTGGAAATTATTGGATTTTATAAATTATTCGGAGGTTTTATTCCTGCGATTATCTCAGTTGTTCGATCGATTCCTGGTTTTGGTTATGTTTTATCATTACCTTATATTTCGACATTAATCAACTATCTTGAGGGTGTTAGTAACACAAAATCCAATAGTAAAAAATCAGTTGTGACAACAACACCAGCGAATCCAGCTCGATCTGTGAACATGGGTCAAGAACTTGGACATAGAAATGTGAAATGAAGCGTTTGTTTTGTGTATTGAGAAAAAGAAAACGATACTTTTTTATACTCATGAAAAAATATGCTAGTGTTGAAATAGAACAAGTTTGAAAAACTGATATGATGCGTACTTAAAAATGTGATGAGGTGATTCGATGTTACACTGAACTGCAATTGAAAATACTCTTAGGGCTTTCATTACTTGAAATAGTTTATCTTATCTCATTGCTTTTGCTTTTGATAATAAAGGAAAAATATTTTCAGACTTTTTTTGCTATATAAACCAATGAAAAACTATGCTTTGAAATTCGAACTTTGAGTGCAAAAAACGAAAATCATCAATGGATAAATCAACTGATATAGGCAAATCTCTAATACCACCAACATTACCAAAATGGTGGCGTATTTTGCCATCACTTTCTCTTCTGGTGATGATTGCCATAGTCGATACATTAATTTTAAATGATTTCGTTCAACATCGTTATGCGAGTCAATATGAAACAAATTCTTCTAAAACAGCAAATATTCATGAATTATGTTTGAATTCAACTCGAACATCACATAATTCAACTCAAATCCTATCAACAACAACATCAAAACTTCCTCGAACAACAACTATGTCACCTACCGATCGTATTCAAGAAGCAACTGCTAAATTAAATGTCTATATTTCACTTGCTTCGACAGTTCCTGCTATTCTAACATCGGTTCTCCTAGGTTCAAATTGTGACATCATCGGACGAAAACCTCTCGTTGTTTTACCATATGTTGGTAAATGTATACGTTATATTTTTTTTACAGCAATTGCTTATTATAATCTAACTGATATATGGATTGTTCTCGGTATTATGTTTGATGGTATTTTTGGTACGTTAGGTTTGAATTTGTTGAGTACATTTGCATATGTTAGCGATTGTACAAGTAAAGAACAACGTACACGAGCAATTATTATAACGGAAGTTTGCATTATTATCAGTCGAGTAGTACCATTATTTTCAATGGGATTGTATTTACAAAATCCGAATTATACTGCAGCTATGCTTTTTATTTTGTTCATAAGTATTGTGGGCTTAATAATTTCAATTGTTTTACAACCCGAATCGAATTTATCAGTTCAACATTTGAATATTTTTCAACAATTAGCAAGAATAAAAATACGTGAAACTACAAAAATCTTTCGCGTTTTTCTTGTTAAACGTGAAGGTAACAAACAAAGATCACTCATAATGCTTATCAGTGCACATCTGTTAATTGTTGTTATGCTAATTGGTAGTATTAATTTAAACTATCTTTATCTCTATGGTCCACCATTTTGTATGGATTCATTTGGTGTTAGTTTAACAACTGGCGCACAAACCATTGCCGTTATTATATATACTATTATATTCACGTATGTCATACCGAAAGGTAATGATCATCTTTCACGGCCAATACTTGGCACTTTGGCTTATATAATATGTATAACTTTGTATGGTATTGCAAATCAAGTATGGATGATCTATGTAGCTATATGCTGCGGTGGATTGTGTTATGTATTGATACCCGTAATACGGTCTTATGTCTTTAAAACAGTCGAGTCAAGTGAATATGCATCTGTTTTTCTTTTGGCAAGTATAGTTGAATCAGGTGGTACTTTTGCAATAAATGCTATGGGTAATGAAATCTACCAGTCAACATTAGATATTTATTCAGGTTTTACATATTTCGTATTCGCATTATTTGGCGTTCTATCGATTATATTACTTTTGTACGTATTGATCAATTTAGTTTTGAGAATTATAAAGAATATAATTTGTTTTTCTAGAATACTTAGTGCATTGAAATATCGAACACTCCGCGCACAACAAGAAGCAATTCTTTTAAATGATTAATTTATCGTATCTCATTGCTTTTTCTTTTTAACTTCAAAATAAATTTATTCAAACGGATATATAGGGTATACGACATAAAGAACGAACTTAACGGATGCTCTCGACGCACCTTTTTTTCTTCTTGTATTATCATAAAATAAAGTGCCGATGATAAGGAATAGCGTATGCAGGGGTTCTTTTATCTTGAAATGAAATACCACCCTGAAGCATCAAGAAAGAATCGCACTTTTGTTATTATCAATGATCTCACACCTATCATGTAGATAGATAAAGAAATTCTTTCTAAAATTTTGCTGTAAGCTTGAATGTTATCTTTTTGTTTTTGACATAGGTAAAACGAACATGAAAAAGTATATAAAAACTAGAACACAAATGTCTTCATTTTTTATTTAGTATAACAGAAAAAAAGCTATGGATGAGGAAAACGAATTACAAAAGCCAACATTAAGCCCAAAATTACCACGATGGTGGCGTATCTTACCATTTCTTGTTACCATAATTATTATTACAAATATCGACAGTTTAATGTTAAATGATTTTATTGAATATCGTTATACGATTAAATACCGAGGCAATGCAACATCAAAAGCAAGTACGCGCGATGTATGTTTAAATTCAACTGAATCAATGGATAAACCTTCGCGTTCAATATCGACAACAACAACGCCACATACTCCAATATCAACAACCGAATCACCTACTGATCTCATTCAAGAAGCAACAGCTCGTTTGAATGTATTTATTTCACTGTCTGCAACATTGCCAGCTATTTTCACGTCGATTGTTCTCGGTTCGAATAGTGATCGAGTTGGTCGACGACCTCTCATTATTTTACCATTTCTGGGCAAAATTTTTCGCTATACAATCCTTTCATTGGTAGCTTATTTGGATCTAGCCGATTACTGGATCATCATTGCAGTTGTGATCGATGGTCTTTGTGGTACATCGGGTTTAAGTATTTTAAGTGCATTTGCTTTCGTTAGCGATTGTACAAATAAAAATAACCGTACAAAAGCAATTGTTATTACCGATGTTTGTATTGCAAGTACGAAATTTTTACCATTGATGACACTGGGACTGTATCTTGAAAACTCGAATTTCACTCCGGCATTGTTATTTACACTTGGTTTAGCTGTTGTTGGTTTTATTCTTGCAAATATTTTTCAACCCGAATCTACTTTAGATATTCAACATTTGAATATATTTCAACAGCTAGCAAGAGCAAAATTCAGTCAAACGACGAAGATTTTTCAGGTTTTTCTTGCTAAACGAGCAGGACATAATCAACGAAATTTACTTCTACTTATTGGTGCACATCTATCTTTAATTGTCATGACCTATGGTTCCAGTGCAGTTCAATATCTCTATCTCTATGGTACACCATTTTGTTTCGATTCATTCGGTGTAAGTTTAGTTACAACTACTATAACAGCCATTTCAGTTCTATTTACAACCATCTATACATGTGCTGTACCTAAACACAGTGATAATCTATTTCTACCTATGTTAGGTCTGTCATTTCATATTGCACAAATAACAATCTATGCTGTAGCAAATACAGTTTGGATGATTTATATGGGTGCGTCAATCGGTGCATTGTACCATGTCTTTTCACCGGTTATTCGTGCTCGAATTACGAAATTAGTTGAACCAACTGAATATGCAACTGTTTTTATTTTAACTCTAATCTTCGAATCCGGTGGTAATTATGCAATAAATGCTTTGTCAAATGAAATTTATAAAGCAACATTGACAATTTACTCTGGTATTGTTTATTTTGCTTTTTCAACATTCGGTATTTTGGGCATTGTTTTTTTATTGTAAGTACAACGTAATTATGCATATTTATCGAGTATTAATTGATTTCTTTCTTGTCGTAGGATATTGTTTCTGTTAGAACGTCGACCCTCACGAGAGAAAGCCAACATTTTAGTACTGAACGGATAAATACTTGAAAACTATTGCTCTTGCTTTTATTGTTGTATTATCGAATCTATCTTTTGTATATACAGTGCAAAAGTTTCCATTCTCAATATCTTATCTATTTATTATTAAATAAATGATTAATCATAATCAATGATTAACGTTTAGCATCTAGCCTTACGAACATTTAATCCTTCTAGTTATAATAGTCTTTAAGTTGTCAACTTGACATATACGGTATACTCTTCAGATCACGAGACTTTTGACATGTTTTTCTTTTTCTTTGACAATATACGTATAACACATATACTCCAAATGAGTCAACTTATCATATATAAAATATTAATTTCGAACGAAATAGATAATTTTCAAGGTAACATTTAAAGTTGTTTATTATCTAACAAACTCTATTTATCTTTTTTTTTGTTTTTCAGAAGCTTTTACCTATCATGATGACAAGAAGAAAATATGACTAAGCATTTAATTCTCATATGAGACTCGCTTATCTGAAATCTAGAGTATAATCGAATGATAAATAAATAATAACTAGTTATATAAATATAAACATTCATTTTTCAGAATTAAATTGACAAATTTTTTGAAAACAAAATATGGACGAAAATAATGATATGAAAAAGCCGATATTACCTCCTCGTTTGCCTAGTTGGTGGCGTGTATTACCCTTTCTTACTCTAATAATGATTATAACTAACATTGACAATTTAATTCTAAATGATTATATTGAATATCGATATACTGTTAAATATCAAACAAATTCATCATCAACAGCTAGCAGTCGTGAGTTATGTTTAAATGCTACTCGAATGTCACATAATTCCAGTAGTTCATCCTCAACAACAACAACATCAAGGATTCCTTTATCAACAACAACCATGTCACCAAATGATCAAATTCAAGCAGCCAATGCTCGTCTCAATGTTTACATATCATTGGCATCAACAATCCCATCGATTATAACAGCAACATTACTTGGTGCTAATTGCGATCGAATTGGACGAAAATCTCTCATTCTTTTGCCATTCATTGGCAAAATCATACGTTATGGAATGTTAACAGCAATTGTCTATTGGAATCTATCTGATTTATGGATTATATTATCAATGATTTTTGATAGTTGTTTTGGTACGGCTGCTTTAACTATTTTAAGTTCATTTGCTTACGTGACGGATTGTACAACTGAAAAAACACGTACAGCAGCAATAATTATTACCGATGTATGTATAGGTGCAAGTCGATTAATACCATTAGTAACATTAGGAATCTATCTTCAACATCCAAATTTTATTCAATCAATGATTGTTACATTCTTTCTTAGTTTAGCCGGTTTTATTCTCGGTCTTATTCTTCAACCTGAATCAAATCTATCTGTTCAACATCTGAATATTTTTCAACAATTGACATATGCTAAATTACAATTAGTCAAAGATGCTTTTCGTGTATTTCTAATTAAACGTGACGGACATATACAACGATCGTTACTTTTATTAATTGCTATACATCTATCAGTTATTGTCATACAATGCGGACAAATGGCTATATATTATATCTATCTCTATGGTGCACCATTTTGTTTCGATTCACTTGGTGTAAGTTTAAATAGTATTGCACAAACTGTAGCAATTGTTGTATTAACCATACCATTTACTTTAACTATCGCTAAACGTACAGATCATTTAGTTTTACCAGCTATTGGTTGTTTATGTGTGATAATTCAATTGGTTCTTTTTGGTTTTGCAACACAAATTTGGTTTCTTTATGTAGCTGTTTGTATCGGTGCGTTATTTAGTGTTTTAATACCTATTATTCGATCTCGTATTACAAAATTAGTTGAACCACATGAATATGCTGTTGTTTTTATCTTAGCAATGATCTTTGAATCAGGTGGCTACTATGCAATTAGTGCTCTAGTCAATGAAATCTATCAGGTATCGATTACTTTTTGGCCTGGACTCGTCTATATTGTTATTTCAACCGTTGGCGTACTCGCAATTCTCTTGATACTGTACGTAGAGCTGATTTTTCATATAGAATTAGTCATCTTTGTTTTTTGTTTCGTTATTCTAGGATATTATATATATTGGAATATCGTTCGAAAAGATACGAAAATGCAGTGTTAGTCAACGAATAACTTTTGTCTTCCTTAGATTGTTATTGCTGTATAAAGAAAAATTTTAAAAAAAAGATTTTAAATTACTGCCAGAAAATGTCTTCTATAGAAGTATCCTTTTATACTTCTGAGTATACTTTAAAATATTAGAATGAATCCTGTGTGAATTGAATGGTGAAAAAGGATCAGTTTATTAATCTATATTTATAAAAGAAAGCGAAAAAGTTATTAATAACAAACTTGAAGAAGAAAGGAAAGATTAATTCAAAAGAATGAATACAATATAATAAAAACTTATTTAACTCGTATATTGCTCAATGAAAACTATCATTGTTACTCGAGGAAAATACTAAATCTGTGCATTTTTTTTTCTTAGGTCTTGCAGGCAAATAGGTACATGTGCCAATGTCACTATTCGTCAAATATCAGCTTTGACAAATTATTAATCAGTCGAGTACAAATCTAAATAAGATTCAGTTTTTTTTTAAAAATCCAATTGAAAATCTTATCGACACATTTTCCAATTGAATTAATTTTAATTACTTTTTCTAATCAAATTAAATAAATGATATTACAAAATGTTCGAATAATGTCTATTTAACACTCTATTAATGTCGACACGATGAGAGGTTAATAAAGCAAAAAGGAAATTCTTCCGTAACTTTTTTTTTTTGTTTCTTCACCTATTATTTACTAGTGAAGCTCTTTTTTTATTCTTCCACTTCTATTGATGATGGTAATAATGTTTGAGACACTCTTATTTTTCTTTAGCACATCGCCTTTCTTTCTCTTTTTCTTTTCTTTTCCAGTTTTCTTTTTGTAGTTGTATTCACCCATCGATCGTTGTTATTTTTGTTTTGTGTTAAGTAAAAAAAGATGTTTTTTTTTTCGCCACTTCACAAACAATAATACAACTGTTAGATCTCCTATTTCCATTCGATTCAGCCATTCTTTTAAACTATCTTGAGAACACTACGAAGAAAACTTTTGTCTTCCATTATCTCGTTATTTTTTCTCTCATTTTTCTTTTTTTTATAAAGACAGAAAATAAATATCTGTCATCATTAATGTCAAATAGAAGTATATCTAATCAATTACTGATATATTGTTAATTTCGGTCTAATTCGTTGTCAGCTTTTTCGTTTACTTCTTGTTCGATTTCAATGTACGTTCTTTTCATAGATATCAAAGTAAATAATAATTAGTAATATTAAATAATTTGTTTTCTTTCTCTTTTTTTTAATTTAGTTTGTTCTTCGTCTTTCCCTTGTGTCAGAAGAGAAATGTCGAGGATATGCAGGGAGAAGCTGTGCTTCGTAGAGCAAGAAAATTATTTAGTCATTCAACTATTCTTAGTCACAACGATTGAGGTGTCTAGTGTAAGCCTCTTAAAAGACTTTTATGATGGAATAGATAACAAAAAAAAAAGAAAAAAAAAACAAAACAAATGCATCTGTCTACTTGTAGCTCACATTAATTTTTTTTCTTTTCCTTCACACTCGAGTTTTGAGCACAGAAGCAAGCTCGAATATGTGCGTGTGTGTTGACATCGACTCTAATTGCTTTAGCCTGTGTATGTTTCTTCTGAACAAAAGCACACATCATCAACATCATCATCATCAGGCTTCTTTTGTCTTTTTAATACATCTCTTTCGACTCATCATCGCCTCAAGCAGATTCTTCTTCAGTTTCTTCGTCCTATTTTGTGTTTGTGAGGGTGTGTGTGTGTGTGTGTATTTCAAAGAAAACCGAAGTTTGTTTTTCTTATCATTAACTATCTATCCGATTTTCATTCATTGTCTTTTGTGGGATTTTGAGATCGTAATCGACCCGTTATTTCCGATTGAGACGTGTGAATGCATTCGATTCGCGTAGGTGCAACAATCTATTGATAGAATTTTCTAATCAAGACGAGCAGACATTGACTGGGCGCATTCTATTATTATTATATTCGATTGAGGAGTCAAATTTGAATGAAAGAGGATTCTTGTTTCGAGCAGTCGACTTGTCGAAGTTTTTTATGTCAAGCAAAACGAACGTCTTTGCACGCTCGCTTCCATTCTGTCTCGCTCAATTATGCGCAACACAACGCGCATATGTGTGTATGTGTGTATAGTAAAAGGGAGACAGAGAGAGAGAGAGAGAAGAAAAAAAATAGGAAAGACACAGAGAAAAGTTCCTTCGTCTCTCCATCTCTTTTTCATCTAGCACTAATTGTTAATGTAGAAGACAGACGGCAAAGCCGGAACAACGACTACAGAAAAAGAAAAGTAAAGAAAAAGAAAATGCAATAGATTTTCCGCACAGCGAGCGAACAAGAAAAATCTCGTTGTATATGAGTAATAGAATGGTAGTAGTAATAGTGATGGTCTCATCTATCGTATGCGTGGGCTGTTTCGGCGATCAACTTCAATGTATATAGGAAAGAAGAAGAAGCAGCAGCAGAAAAAACAGAGAACGAACATATGGAAAAGAAAGGCTATTACACTATAGAACTGCTATAGTAGCATTTCTCATCATAATAGATTCTGATCTGATATAGACAGAGTAATAGGAATACATCTTTTCTCTTTCTCTTTCTCTCCCTCTCTCTCTCTCGATATGTTCGAGGTAAGCTTTCTCGTTGTCCATATGCAATTTGTACCTACGCATATCCTTTTCTTTTCCTCTATCTATCGCTTTTTTTCTCCTCGTTTTCTTTCTATCCATCTGAGTACATCGCTTTCCTATTGTGTCTATTTTCTATACACATACCAACTCTCTTCTTCTTTTTTTTGCTTCTTCTTCTTCTACTACTACAATTGCGTCGAGTTCGATATATATCTATTAATATTGATGCATAGAGATCAACTTGTTTTCTTCAATAAATGACGACGAATATTTCTTCGACTAATGTTACAGAAAGGTATTTGAAAGAGAATTTTAAAAACACACACACGTATACGACTAGAAGAAAAGAAAAGAAACCGAGGCAGAGAAGACATAAGAGAAAAAATTTTACAGAATATTTTTCATATGAATATAAAATGACATACACTCGATCATTCTTTTCCTATTGATTTGTTCCAAATCATTCTCGTTTTGTTTTTCTTCAATCAGTTTTTCTTTTCTTTAATGCCGTTCAACAAGTAAAAAGAAATTCCGCTAGTTTATGATAGTACCATCGATATATGTCAACCTTCGAGTTTATATGTGTTTCATTAGAAAGATCAAACGAGCTGGAAAAAAGAGAGGGAGAGAGAGAGAGAGAAAAAAAATGCAATTATGCATTATAAGCTGATTTTCATCTATCATTTTATTCAAACGTTGATAGATGATAAACTCTCTCTCTCTCTTTTTTCTTTCTAATCTAGTTAAAGAATAAAAAAATGCATCCTCACTCTTAAAAGCACATTAAAAAAAAGTTTCATTTCTTGTTCGTTGTCAGTTCTAGTAGTACTACACATGAGCCACAAGTGATGGCATCAACAACAACTGCAACCACAACACCATCATCGACGGGAAATACTTACGTTCGATGTCTTCCATCACCACCGACTTATCGTCTGACGATTGCTGATTTATTTGACAGTTCAACTGGTGGTGGTAAACCGCGACTTGAACGTTTACGTGAGCATCTTTTCGCTGAAGGACGTCTGGAAGAAGATGCTGCCTTATTGATTATTGAATATGGTGAAAAATTATTACGTTCTGAAAGCACATTACTCGATTTAGAAGCTCCAATAACCGGTAAATAGAATTGTTCATTGTTGATCATCATCAAAGATTGTCGATCGTTTTAGTTTGTGGTGATATTCATGGGCAATTTTATGATTTAATGAAATTAATTGAAGTTGGTGGTATGTATTCTAATTTGTTGTCGAACTCGATAGATTTCTGACTTAGTCGTTTTCCGGTTGAAAAGCAGCTGTCAAAATAAATTTCTCATTGGCGTTTTTTTTTTCGTTTATCTTCAAGGTTCACCAGCAACAACACGTTATTTATTCATGGGTGATTACGTTGATCGTGGGTATTTTTCAATCGAGTGTGTGCTCTACTTATGGGCACTTAAAATTCACTATCCAACAACATTTTATCTTCTTCGTGGCAATCATGAATGTCGACATTTAACCGAATATTTTACATTCAAAACCGAGTGTAAAATAAAATATACTGAACGTGTTTACGATGCATGTATGCGTGCATTCGATTGTTTACCATTAGCTGCTCTTATCGATAAGCAATTCTTTTGTGTTCATGGTAAAAATCTCGCGATTTTCTTTTTTTTTTTGACGACATTTTCTTTTTCTTTCTCGTTTTGTTTTCCTGTTCACTCTAGGTGGTCTTTCACCGGAAATACACACATTAGATGATATAAAAAAGCTAGATCGATTTCGAGAACCACCACCATACGGTCCAATGTGTGATCTTCTATGGAGTGATCCGATCGAAGATTATGGACATGAGAAATCTCACGATGAAAAATATCTTTTCAATGCAACACGTGGCTGTTCTTATTTTTATACATTTAAAGCTGTCAACGATTTTCTCGTTCGAAATTGTCTACTAACTGTTATACGTGCGCATGAAGCTCAAGATGTTGGCTATCGAATGTATCGAAAATGTCCACAAAGTGGTTTTCCATCGTTAATGACAATATTTTCAGCTCCGAATTATCTTGATGTCTATCAAAATAAAGCAGCTATTTTGAAGTATGATACGAATATCGTTAATATCAGACAATTCAATCATAGTCCACATCCGTATTGGTTACCGAATTTTATGAATGTATTTACATGGTCATTGCCGTTTGTCGGCGAGAAAGTGACGGAAATGTTAGTCAATATATTGAATATTTGCAGTGAAGAAGAATTAATAACTGAATTAGGTAATGATCAACAAAATGATAATGATAATCAATTCCGTCGTGATGCTATACGTTCAAAAATACGTGCCGTCGGCAAAATGGCCAAAGTTTACGCATCATTACGTGAAGCAAGTGAAAATGTTATTAATTTGAAAGGTCTTGCGCCTTTTTCGCAATCATCATCGACGACTAGTTTAAATGAACTTATCGATGATGAAACTGAAGTCAATGAACATCGAAAAGTACCAACAGATTTTTCGTTTTCAACAGCGAAAACATTTGATCAAATAAATGAACGTATGCCGCCATGGTCAGATGCCGAACGACAACAACGTTTTAATTCGAAAACATCATTGAGCAAAGATGATTCAATTATTCCTAATGTTGATAGTGATAATGAACAAATTGAATCAATAGAAACAACTAGTCAACGAGATTCAGCAGCGTCTCATACGCCTATACTTGTCATACAAAAAGAAGATGAAAAAATTCTCAATGGAATCGATAAGTAAGTCTTATACTTACACAAGTGTTTGTTTTCTTTTAACTTGTCTATTTAGTACTCCCAATTTACCTTCAACTGAACCTGCTCCTTCTTCTTCTTCTTGTTCTTCCTTCTCTGTGTCAAAACCAGCAATTCATTCATCTTCAACCGGTGATCAACAACGAACGGATCTTGAACATATCGAACTTCGATTTGATAAAAATCTTCCTGATGAACAATTATCGAATACAAAACATTCCTCGAACAATAAAACAAATGCAAACAGTGGATTTTCATTGAAAAATCCTGTTAGTTCATTTCGTTCGTGGGTATCAAATAAAAAATCGTCGAAAGAAGATTCAATCAACAATCATTCGATAACATCCTATGGAAAAATTGATACATCACCAACACCACGCAAATCATCGGTCAGCGCCGATGTTAGCAAACGAACACGAACGAATTCAGCATCAGCAACAACATCATCTGCTACTAATACCAATCAACAACAACAACAACAACAGCAAACGATTCAATCCAATTCATCGTCATCGACAACACGTGTAAAAAAGAAATCATCATTTGTCTTACGTAATACAAATCCAATTGCATTACTTAAACGAACACCGGAAACCAATCATCATCAAACGGACCTCCCATCAGCTGAACAAACAGCTGGTACAGGAAGTGGAGGCGGACCGTTAGGCTATTTAAAACAGCTCGTACGAGGCGATAATAACAGCAGTGAAAAAAAGCAGTAGTTCTTTGTCTTGTTTGTTTGTGTGTGTGTTTTTTTTGCTCTTTTTTTTCTCTCTCTCTCTCACTTTTTATTTTATTGTTGTTCGTTCTTTCTTATGTATATACAAAAACAAAGACAACAAATCTTCTTCTTCTTCTTCTTTTTCCTCTCTCACTTTCGTTTTTTTGTTTTAATTCGACAGATATTTAATGATTAAAAGATTCAATATAAACAACTGTTGAAAATCGATCTACACTTGTGTTCATCTAACCTTTGCCTCTCAACGATCATTAACCTTTTCAAAAAAAGGGATCAGCTGTTCGTATAAACAAATCGAACGATTTCATTGACATTTTCAAGACATGTTTTCTATTAAAAAACAAACAAAATCAATCAAAAGATTATTCCGACAAAACAATCCAATTATCTCAAATGATTTATTTGCAATAACTCGACGACAGATATTTATTTGCTTTCGAGTTTTAGTCAATGTATTTGTTTTTCACTTAGATATATCTTCTTATTTTTCAATTAGTCAATCTAATGTTATTTACTTAACGGTTAATAGAATTTTATTATCTACTCGAAGAACGAGATCTCGTTCGAAAATTAGATTAAGAAATAAACTGTCCGAGAAGAGCAACCTACACATAACTGTCTCAACAGTATCTTCGTTTGTTGTTTAAGAATTTTTATTTATTTATTTATAGAAATCGAAAATATATTCACTATTTTTCATAAATTAATAATTCATTTTCTTTCTGGCTTTTAGTTGTGTACGTTCTAATTCATCAATTAATTTGACAATATTTTCATAATATCTTTCTTTGGCTAATTGTCTGCCATTTCGTTTATAACTGACATGAACATTGATATGTTTATATCCATGATCGATAAGCCATTTCAAACGTTTATAATTACCGTTATTTATCAAACGAACAATATAGGTATCAAGTTCAATTTTAGCTTTGACACGATTTGTATAGACACAATATTCACGTAATGTTAATTTAGGAAAATCAGGATGTCGAGCTGTTAAATCAACATTTTTATCGAGTAATAAACGTATTAAATCATTTGCTGAATAATAATGTAGAGCAGTGACAAGTGCATTGTCATATTCACCTTTAACACTCGGATCGGCATGACGAAATAATAAGAATTTAGCAGCATCATTTTGATTGAAGGTTATAGCGGTTAATAGAGCTGTTGTGATGAAATTTTCGTTGATTTGTTGTTGAGTATTAATATCGATTTTCCATCGTGTTAAGAAATAATCTAACAATCGGACTGAACCGAGTTGTGCTGCAAAGAAAAGTCCATCTTTCGCAAGAACTCGTTGTCGATGTTCATTTCTCAAATGTTGAATAAATAGATCACAACGTCGAACATCATTCGATTGTAGAACACGAAAAAATCGTTGTTTAAACGGAAGAAATTTCATTCGATTACGAATAATATCAGCAACATGATAAAACTTCAATTCTCGAGCATAATCATATGCTGTTAAACTTTTCTGTATTAATTGTGCATTGGGTGCAGATGATGCTGGTACCATAATCTACGTCGATAGAAGAAAAATACTGTCAATGACATACGTATCAAGAAAATTTTACTTACAGAATAAGATCTATCTAACGGTACTTCCATTTCCAAAAGAACTTTGATAAATGGTTCGTCATTATGCTCAATCGCATAGAATAATAACGGTTTACTAGGTCCGTCTGTTGCTTGACTTTCTTCATATTGAATAACATCAAATTTTGCAACGAGATTTTCAAATCGTCGAATATGTCCGCCTTCAACTAACCGTATACATTCGACATATTGCGTTTCATCGTCTTTGTTCGTTTGTTGATGATCAAAATTTAATTTTTCATGTTCATATGGATCATCCATGAACAAATATTGTTATTGATTTCGATATGAAAGTAGAATAACCACAAAGGTCTATGATCTGCCTATTTTTCTTTTTGATTCTGACAGATTTTTATTTGTTATTTATTTATTTGATTTTTCTCTGCCAAGCAACAATCGTTTGCTCGTTGTTTTTTCTTTGCACTTCACTGAAAACTTTCTTTTTTCTCTTTGCCTTTTTTTTGTTTTGAGTTGTTCGTTTCTTAGTCTTTTGAAAAGAAGAAATGAAACATTAGATGTTTTATATGAGGAGAAAAAGAAAAAAGAAAGGAGAATGAAAAAGAGAAGAAATCGAAAAAAGTCAATGTTTGTTTGATTCCCATATTTATTTAAAGAAAAATTAATTATCGACTTTTGTGTTTTATTTCAAAATAAAGGCGCAAAGAGAACTATGCTATTCAATTTCATCATTGAATGGGTTCGTGTTTTTCGACAAATAAATCTTCATCGTTAACTACACTATCGAATCCATATTTAAATCAAATTCATGAAATAACAAAGGAAGAAGACTTCGAAAAAATTATTAATGAAATACAGAATTCGAACATATTGATTCTCTGTGATTTCTATGCGGTTTGGTGTTTTCCATGTAGACAAATTGCACCCTATTTACATCAATGGGCTTTAAACGAGTATAAAAACGATGTGATTTTTTTGAAAATAGATGCTGATCAAAATGAGATTCTCTCGAAGAGACTTTCGATTCGTACTTTACCAACATTTATGTTTTTTAAACAAGGCAAAGAGATCGAACGTTTTTCAGGAGCCAATTCAACATTTTTAAAAGCACAAATTGACAAGCACAAATAAAAAAGAGTCTACGCAAATTTATTACTTTGATAAGCTGATTATTGCCTGATTGTCAATGTTTTACAATGAAACTACTTGACAAATTCATTCTTCTGTTTTTTTTTCTAATTTCTTTTCAATTCCAATTCATGCCGGGTTTTCTAATTTTTGAGTATCTATTATCTTTAATTTAATCTTTCGTTTGCACACCTGTCATTGAGAACTTTCATTTTAACCTTTCTTTTTTAATCCTCACCATACGGAAGAAACAGAAAACAATCAAGTTAATCTTCTAAATAAATCTTCTACAATTCGTTCTTCTTTCGAAATGAATACAAGTATTTCATTAGAAAACTAGTAGGAATAATAATAATAATAATAGCAAACAAAAACACACGTACATATAATATATGCGACAAGAATCTTGTAATAAGTCTTTTCGAAAGAAAAAGGAAAAACAAAGGCTGTCGTTAAAAAGAAGAAAAGGAAAGAGATCCAAAAGAAGATGATACTATTAAAAAAAAGACAAAGAAAAACATCGTTGGTTTCACCATTACTCCGTTGTATTGTTCGAAGTTTGAAAATATTCAGTCTAGAAATATACAAAAAATGAATTTCAATATGGAAGTAAATGTTATCTTACATAGAGTTGTTGAATACTTTTTGAATTTTCATTATTATTTTCACTGGTAGTATCCGAAACGAGTTTGTCATAGGTACGTCGGTGATTTTTATCGATTAATTTCAAATAAATATCACCTGGCTTTAGCATATGAGTTGGTTGTTTCGGTACAAACGGTGCTTTGAAAGAAAGATTTTCGATAAAATGCGAACAAACAAAACGACAATCTTTACTTTTATGTTCATTTTTCTCACGTTCATCTAATAATTTATCCATAATACTCGGTGATATTTCGACTCTTTCATTCTCAAGACGGTGTCGAGCACGTTGAATACTTCTTTGTAATTGTGCAAGAGTAAAACGACATTCATGAACTTTACGACAGACAACACTATACATGGACGAAGCTAGACCAGAACCATAAGAAAACAATAAAATACGTCGACCATATAATTGCTCTTCATTCGTTTGACTAAAATTTCCAGCGAGGAGAAAAGAAAAACGAAGTTAGAAATTCAATTCAGATTTGAAAAATTCACCTGGTAAGAAATGCAAAAAGACTATAATAAAGCGACGGTGTGTACATATTGCCCATATTTTGCGAGAAATAAAGTCCCGGTAATGTTTTCTGTTCGAACAATTCTTTACTTTGTTCGACCATTTCACGTTCGAAATCTTTATCATGAATTAACGTACGTATATCACGATTTCTAGAATTGAAATCAAAACAAAATTTTCTTTCGACAATAAATTTCTACTTGTATTTTTCAACAATCGCACTGGGTATATATGGGCAAGCTCGTATAAGATCATTTGAATATAATCTCGCTAAAGATTTTTGTACAAGTTTTGCATATGGTGTATGAAAAAGAACGGCAGCAAATGTTGATAGATTGACTTCACGTGATGTTAATGTGCTCGTATGTGTATGTGACTGAGATTCATGATTCATTTGAGATTTTGTACAATATTGTGTGTAACATGTGTCAACTGCTGACATGTAAGATTGAAGACTTAACTGACCATCGACAACTGGATAGGGAGAATTTAAATTTGGTTTATAAAAATCATAAGCATGCGCCATGTGTGTCGCACGACAGCCTAAGCAATTCATACGAGATTGAAATCAATTTTTTAAGATTCGACAAAATATCTACCTGATTCGAAAACAACAGGAGCATTCGGACCGATAAGAAGAGCACAAGCACCAGCACCGCCCGTCGGACGAGCATTTCCTTTTGCGTATACTGCTATATCACCCATAACAACTACCGCCTACAAAAAATAAGACAAATCTCGAATCTGTTCGTTTTTTCTTCTCTCTTGCTTACATATCTTCCATCCCAAAAACTCGATTCTATCCAATGAATAGCATTAAATATTGCGGCTGTACCGCCATAGCATGCACTAACATTATCTACACCTTCGACAGCTGTATTATCATGATCAACAAATAATTGCATAAGAACCGTTTTAATTGATTTAGCTTTATCGATCAATGTTTCAGTTCCCACATCAAGACGACCAATTTGTTGAGGATGCACACCGGTTTCATCAAGTAAACGCGATAGAACAGTTAAACATAATGAACATACATCCTCATGATCTGAACATACGGACATACGTTGTTGTCCTAAACCAATTGTATATTTGCCTTTTGAAACATTATCAAATTCTTCTAATGCTGATTGTTCAACATAGAGTGAAGGAATGTAGAGTTCACAAGCAAGGATACCAACAGATGATGGACGATGTAAATAACCCGTACCGTTCATCACTTGTCTGAAAATATAATCACGAAGTTAGTTTTTTTTTTTGAAATATTTACATGTAAAAAACAAAAAAACATCCGACTAAATAAGAAATATCAGGAATTGTATTTTGTCCTTCGATAAGAATAAACAATGGAATGCGTATGATTTATATTGGATGAATGAAGTGACTGTAAGATACGAATTTAGACAGACAGATGCGATACAACAAATGACTCACAACTACGAAGAAGAAAAAAAGACACACAAGCAAAGAAGAAAAAATGGCCTAAACTTTATCTAATGAAAACATATTCACGATAGTTGGCAGCAGTAGACTGCATTAGAATTCATCTCAAGTTGTTGTTAGACTTTTGTAGAGATAAAAAAACTCGTAAATTTTGATCTATCCCTAATAAATAAGAATTCGAAATGATACGAACTTTTATTACGAAGTTTTTTTCTAACAAAGAAAAGGAGCAACAACACATACATGAATAGATTAGTAAATCGGATTATTCATTTGTCTTGTCTATTTCTTATTGTTGAATGCAGAAATCGGCCAATAATCGTTTCAATTAGATATGATTCTACAGTGCATCGTTGCAATGGAATAATTCTAACAGAATCATTTGCTGTAACTGCAGCTAGTTGTGTCAACACTTTACTCGATGATATCACAATCGTTACGAATAGTTTTGGTCAATCTTTAGAAGATGAATTTATTCGAAAAGTCGATGAAATTATTTTTCATCCCAATTGGACGAATGAAGACAACAAACATAGAAATAATATTGCTCTCGTACATTTATCAGATCCATTGGATCTAACAGAACTGCCAGACATATCCGGTTATTTATCGCAGAATGCAAAATATTCGAATTTGAAAATACTTACACAATCGAAAGAATACGAAGTATTTTTAGTAGATAACAATGATCCTGTATGTAATGAATGGATTGATAGTTTTGAACAACAATTTTGTGTTCGATTTCAACAAGAAAATCGAGGTTTCTATGAAGAAAATATTAGTATTGAATAATTTACTATTTCGTTTAGATCGATCTGGAGATCTGCTTTTTAAAAGAATAGATAATCATTGGGTACAAGTGAGTGAGAATAAACATACTATCGATGTATTCATGCATTCATTCATTCTAGTTCGGTTTGTTAAGTGATGTATTCAATGAAACAAATAATAATTATCTAGGAATTTATACAAGACTAGAATATTATGATAAATGGATAGGCTCAGTGATCCATTCAGAAAGTTCTCTAACAACAATTTCAGATCAAACTATTTATGAATGTGATATGTCGAAAGTATCATGTGGTTGTAGCATGACAAATGTTGTTCTATCTTCCGAGCGATTCATTAACGGTGAAGAAGCCATTGCACATAGTTGGGGAATGACTGTATCGATTCGTTTCAATGAATCTGAAATTCATTCATGTACTGGCTCGATTCTAACTCCATCGTATATATTAACATCAGCAAGTTGTGTTGATGGTATATCTGCTGAACAAATGCATGTTGTTGCTGGTATGCATGAACTAAATGATTTTTTCACTCATACGCGATATGTGTGGGACATTTATATACATCCACATTGGAATCGAACTGATAATGGTTCCTATCAAAATGATATTGCAATTTTAAAGATTCAACCACCATTACCAGTAGATAGTCAGGATAGACTTAGTCGTACTTGTGTTCCTTATACCAATTCATTGAACGAAACAATGAACTATCCATCAGTTGGAAGTCAATTGATTACTGTAAGTTGGGGTTCAACTCAATATGGTAGCAAGAATGTGTCTAATGCACTTCAACAAATCAGTACATATGTTATGGATAGTCGTGATTCGAACTGTTTGCCATTGAATCTTAATATTGAAAATCAATTCTGTGTGGAAGTACAAGGAGCAGCAGGTAATTTAAAAGAAATGACATACGCATATTTTTGAAAGCGTTGACTATTGATTGTACTTTTAGGAGATTTAGGTAGTCCAGTTTTTCAATGGAAGGATAACTACTGGGAACAAGTAAATAATATCATTCGAAAGAAAATACGTATGTGACAACTTTTAATTTAATATTATTATTGTAGGTTGGCATTGCAAGTTTTCGAGACGATTTTGAATATAATAACAATTCTATTGCGAATAGTTTTACTCGGTTAGCATATTATACTTCTTGGATGGAATCCATCGTTGGTCAATCATTTACTACAACGACAACAACGCCAAGACCTACTACACCACCAATAGTTTATTCTTGCAACAAATCATCATCATGTGGTTGTGGACAAGCAGATGTTGCTCTTGTTTCATCTCGTATTGTCGGTGGTACAGATGCTGTTCCACATAGTTGGCCAATGATGGTATCAGTACGATTCGATGGAACTAATTCTCATTCATGTGGTGGAACTGTCTTGTCTAAATCGTATATACTAACTGCAGCACATTGTTTTGATCGAGGATCATCACAGTATGTACCGGGTGTTTCTGTTGCTGTAGGCATGACAAATCGATGGGATCCGTTACAAACTATACGATATGTAGATCGTGTTTATATTCATCCAAATTTTAGTAATATAACTAATGATTTTCAACATGATGTTGCTCTATTACATGTGAATCAATCGTTTGAATTCACCTCAAATTCAAATGTGAGTAAAACATGTATTCATCGTGTTGATCCACCATTACTGCCAGATCAATATCCAAGTAATGGGACTCGTCTAGCGGTAATCGGTTGGGGTACACTTCAACAATCCGGTTCGACTCTGCCGCTAATCCTTCAACAAGTTCAAGTTTTTACAATCGACAACGATGAAGAAATTTGTCAAGATTCTATTGAAAATCCTGAAATACAATTTTGTGCCGGTTTATTCGAAGGCGGCAAAGGTCAGTACTCGATCGTTTACTCAACAAAATACACATATTTTTCATTCATGTTCTAGATTCTTGTCAAGGTAAATATCATCACTGAAAATATTCGAATTAAAATCATATCTATTACCTAGGTGATTCTGGTGGTCCGATTTTTCAATGGTCTGAACAGCACTGGGAACAAGTAGGTATTGTTTCCTATGGTGCAGGTTGTGCTCTGAAAGGTTTTCCAGGTGTATATACTCGATTATCTGCATACTATGATTGGATAGAAAATATTCTAAAACGAGATGGTGAGCATTTGGAACCATCAGTCAATCCAATTGAAACGACAACTTCGTCTGTATCACCTTCAACCACAACAATAACAGTACCTACTACTAGTATGACAACGTCATCTGTATCACCTTCAACAATAGCAACTACTACTCCAGCAAATAGATCGTATAAATATAAACCATGTATTTACATGTTCGGTTTGCTTTTTGCTTTTCATATCTTCTGAATAAATTTCAATTATATTGACATTCGATAGAATGGAATCTTATTGTTTCTTTTCAATACTTCAATTTGATCATAAAATAAATGTCAAATAAAGACATTCATATGCATATAATTTATCGTTTTCAAGAAAACTGTCTATAAATCAGCTATAATCTATATGAAATAAATTCTGTGTTTTTTTTGTTTTCTGTCCATTGTCGTTTCTTTTTTTTTTCTTCCTCGTCTTGTCTCGTTTCTTTTATACATCATAGACAGAAGAGGAAAAAAACAAACAATCAAACACAAGACAACAATAATAAAACTGATGAAGAAGACGGAAGAAGAGAGAGAGAGAGAAAGAAAAAAAGAATTTTTATTTACAAACAATGTGACCAAACACGACAGATAGAAGAGAAGAAGAAAACGAAAAGAAAAAGAGCAGAGAAAAACCATAAATACATTCATACACACTACAGACAACGAAAAAGCATTGTGCAGCGTCAACAGGCACAAGAGACAAGTAATAAACCAAAACCGATAGAGATGAGCAATATGCCCAATAGAGGAATTTGAATAAGTCAACGTTGAATTAACCACAAGAAAAGAAAACGAACTATATACATTGTATATAGACTAAGGCCAAGAAAATGAAAACGAGTGGAGAGAAAGAGAAATCTACTGTTATAATATATACGTGCGTTGAATAAAGAGATTATTATCTGACATAATGTCTCTTGGAAAACGATTGTTTCATTTAGAATATTTTTATTCATCCACTTGCTCATCATCGCCATGTGTTAAACTAAAAATCCAAAAGTCAACTTTATTTCCAAATCGTTTTCCATCAATTCTACCTCATATCATTTTGTCCATCATCATCATCAGTTTGCTCGTATTGATTATGATTCGATTGATCATTATGTGGATCATTATTTCCATTCAGACTCGTTGAATTATCATCATCATCATCATCATCTTCATCATCGTCAACATTATGTGAATTCAAAAGACCCTAGATTTTCATATTATTCATATTTTCTTTTCGTTTTTTTTCGCGTTTGTTAATTACTTTTAAGTCTTTATAATCATCTTCCATTCCGAATGGATATGAGTAAAGTGCTTGTTCATCACCAGTAGATGTATTATGACTAAAAGTCGAAATGAGATTTATGATTCAATAGAAAAATTGTTTTCTACCCGTAGGATGACGACGATTCATTCTGACTCGATCCTTTCTCAGCTCCACGTGTCAAACGTCGTTTACAGAATTCATTTTCATCGACAGTCCACACGGCACCTTTGATATTTTCTACACGCATAAAACATTTATGTAACGATAGATTATGTCGAACGGCATTCTTCCATGTTTGAGCATTCTTTCTGAAATATAGAAATTGTGCTTCGAACCATTTATAAACTTCATTTAAAGTCAATTGATTATCCGGAGATTCGATAATAGCCTTGAAAAACATAACGAATTAAAACATAGTTCTCTCTCGATTTTCTTACTTGACGAATTAATGTGGCGTAAGTATACGGTGGACGTACATCATGTGTCATGTAATAATCTCGATTTTTTAATTCTAAATAGACAAAAGAAAGTAAGACACAGTTAGAGAATCGATGAAAGACGAAGAAGAAGAACTACTACTACAGAACGATCCGAAAGACGAATATGTCCAACGAACCTTTTCCTTTACCAGCTTTTTTGCCGCCTAAAGCTAACATTGTTTTCGATTTTCTATTCAATTGATGTTTGCCAGCTGAACCAAGTGAAACAATCGAAAGATTCGTTCTATTCGATCTCGATGGTGTCGATGTACTTCCATTGGTTGTAATCATTTCATCGTCATCATCGTCGTCTTCATCTTCCTGCGTATCATCGCCAACTTCTTCTTCAACTGTATGAACAGGTGGTGGCGAACTCGATGCACTCGCACGTAAGATCGTCGAAGTCGTCGCATTATTCAACGCTGCAAGATCTTGTGCTGTCGTTTTCACCAATCCTGCCGATGTTAGAAAAGCATTTTCCAGTTTCACAATTGGCAAATGATGTAGAGTGGCGGTTGCTGTTGTTGATGATGATGTTGGCGATGACAATGCGTTCGAACGAGACGCATTGTACGCTGTTATAGTTCGTGTTGGTTGATGTGTGATTATATGCGTTGTGGTTGCTGTTGTCGATGGATTCGACGTTGATGCACCATTGGAATTGATTTGTTGATTTCCACCGTGTAAATGTTTCATCATCGATTGAAGAATCTCTCGTTCACGTGTTAATAGCGCTTCTAATTGTTGAACAACATGTTGTTGGACGCGTGCTTGAGCGACAGATCGATCGTCAAGTGCGTGTTCGTCGTTTAAATGTCGATTGAAATCGTTCAATGACATGCATAATGTATCACAACTTGGCCAACAACAATAGTTCTTTTGATATAACGCATTGACTGATGAATCTTGTTGTGTCGACCGATTTATTGTCGTTGTTGTGGCTGTTGGCATAATAAGACGTGTTTCACTAGTTGGATTTGTTGTTGTTATCAAATTTAAACCTGTAAATAAGAAAGCAAAATTTATTAAAAGAAAAAACAAACGTGCAAATCAAGAGAGAGAATGGATAGATTATTAGGGATTGATACATGCACAGATCATATTTTGCTGGTAGAATGGGGAAGGAGAATCTTATTCTCAAAGGCAAAAACTTTTTTTTTTCGATTTGATAAAATGACGAACCGGTATTTCGATTTATTGTCAATAGATCCGTGATATCTATTGTTGTTGGCTGTTGATATGGACGTGTTGAAATTGAAATCAATGATGGAGATTCTGTAGATATTTACACATAGATATTTATTCATTCGAAGAAGAAGGGAAAGAAAACGAAAACGTGATGAATTCGGAAGGAAAAGACTGAATGGTAAACTCGAAATCGAATCTTACCAGTTGTTGAAGAATTCGTCGGTGTCGTTGTTAAATATTGAACAGTAGCTGTTGTTGGTTGATTGGAAGTATTCGAATTGGTGATGCTAAATAAACTGGGAATTTGCTGTGATTGTGTTTGTTGTTTGGTTGAAACTTGTTGAAGGAGAAGTTGTTGATTAACCAGTTGATTCTACGAGGTGAATTTTTTCGTTTGTTAATAAAGAAAATGATGCAAATCAAAGTGATTTACTTGAATTTGTTTGATAGTCTCGGAATTCGTTGTGTTTGTTGTTGCAGCAGCCGTTGCTGTTGTTGGTTGAACAAGATTTAATTGTATTTGTTCACTTAATTGTTGATTAATCTTTTCGACAAGTAATCGTTGCTAGAGAAAAGCAAAAGAAATTGTCATTCAACTCATACGTAAGTAAAAAACAGAGAAAAAGAGAGAGAAAAAAGAAATCTAACAAAAGATAGTCTTATTAGTTGTTGTTGTTGTTGTTGTTGTTGTTATTATTATTATTTGTTGTGTTTCTTTTCTTTCCTCGGTTATGTTTTTTTTACTCTAATATTAATTTTCTTTCTTTTCTTATTCTCTCGCTTTATATATATATATGTTGTTTTTTTTTCTTGCCCGTCCTCACAAGCGAACACTGTAAGCAACATCCTGCGCGATGTTTGTCGTACAACGAATGAGAACGTCAAAGAAATATGGAGAGAATAAACGCGAAAGAAAAGAGGAGAAGAAAAAAAGAAGTAAAGAAAAGAAAGAAAGAAATGAGAAAGCAAACCGTATTATGTTCAAAGATTGTATACGAAAAAAAAACGACACAAATTTAAGGCTTCATAAATGTTCATAGTCATTCAAACGAGAAAGAGAGAGACAGGGAAAGGATATGGGTATATCTTTTGACCTGTTACATCATGCGAACGACAATGTACCTGTTCAGGACTCGTTAATATTTGTTGAATAAGCATATTTTGTATTGCATTCGACGATGGTTGGAGATATTGAAGCATCGTTGGTGTTGTTACTGGCTGCTGCTGTTGTTGTTGTTGTTGTTGTTGTTGAGGAGAAACTGTGGTAGATAAATAATCACTTGCGTCAATTAAACGTAGTGTACCCTAAGATGAAAATGAGAGATTTGAGTTACAGTGAATTTGATGTGATTACATTGGTGGATAGTGTTGGTGAAACGATAGTTGTACCGTTTTGTAAATGACCTGTTTGTTCATTAAGAATAGTTGTTGACGACGTTCTCGGTCTTGTTATTGTCTGTAATTTAGATGTTCGATTTGTTGTTGTTACTCTCATTATTTAAAGTTGCTCGTAGTTTTTCTTTTCGTTTGAAGAGAAAAAAAGAAGGAATTCAATTCATTCAACGACAATCTACAAAACCAAGAGATTTATTCAATTTTTTCAACTGTCAAACAAGCATGTGTGTGTGTGTGTGATGAGAGGTCAAAATTTGATTGTGCCTTATAGACAAATAAAAAAAACGCGAATAACCAATGTACATGTGTACATATACATTGTTTATCTTTACTCATTCGAACGTTGCCATGAAGTTGCTTTGATAGGACAAACGAAAGAAGAAAAAAAGCAAAGCAACTTGTTGTGTGTGTTTGTGTAAATGTACACAATGTATCTAATTTTAATAAAAAAAAATTAGTAAATTCGTTTGCTTGTGCTAATAAATGAAATTAAAAACTAGGCTTGACTAACTAAATGACAAAATGTGTTTGTTTGGTTCAGATAGCTTAGCTTTTAGTTGACGATATTAAACGACGAGTATTTTCCGGCGCATCTACGAGCCAGTTGAAACTTTTTTGAACACCTAGATGATTTCATTTCAAATCAATTCAATTGATGTCAATCAAAAACGATCGATCTACCTGAATTCCAAGTTTCAACGGCAGCATTATTCAATTCTTCTTTAGTTGGCATTTGATCGAATGCTTCAGCTGTGTCAGGTAGTGATGTACGAACTTTATTAATAATCTGTTGTGTGTATTTATTAGCACCGAATACGTCATGATTAACGACAAGTACGGTCGAACCACCGACAATTGCGAGTTTTGTCCCCCATCTGAATCAATGTCAAGAGGAATGAAAGTTTGTTGAACAATTCAAAGTTTCTCATTACTTTAATAGAGCGGCCATAGGAATTCAAATGGATTAGTAATTATTATACGTGTATATCTCGAAAATCTTGGAACTGTCAAGAGAGAATAACAAATAAATAAAAAACCCTAATGAAACAAAAATAAGGAAGAAAAGAAAGAGTGATTATCATTGGTGTGTTGGCATATTCAGAAAAATAAATTCGATGAAAATTTAACGAATTTCAACGATAATTTATTTGAACAAAAATCGAGTTCAATTCTCCATAGATTTTAAAAGAATTCGATGGAATTTTACTCGAAAGATGTCGCTATACATCGAGATCCAAACGAGAGATTAAAGAATATAAGTTTCTCATAAACAATATAGAAGATCATAATAATTATAGTTCGGATCGCAATCTTCAATATATTTATTTAAAAAAGAAAGAAAAGAAAAAGAAGTACAATGGAAAACTATATTTATATATATATATATCTATACAGCATTATTTGCCATTCGTGTTTATTTTCTATTTTCCATTTGTTGTTTTGGTTTTATTTATGACATGAACGCGTCTAGTCGTTGTCGATGAACGATAATCGTCGGATTCATCATAGACTCGTCGATTTGTTGAATATTCTAGAATAATAAATGATTATTCGATATAATCATTTAGATATTTGTTTTACCTTTTGAATAACTATCTGACCGTGTTCGTTTGTTACTATTACTTGTTGAATCTGTTTTTTGTAATGGTGATGATGATTGAACTAAAACTTTATGTAATAATCGTTCAGCTTGATGTCGTTCAAGTTCGACTTGTCCTGATTGTATCAAATTGACAAATGTCGAAAAATACGGTTGAATATGTGCAACATCTAAATGCCCATTGAGAACTGCATCTAACATTCGTTTTGCAATTGCTGGCGAAACTATTTCATCTGATTTTCGCGTTGATTTCGTTCGACGTTCATCTTTATCATCATCGTCATCATCATCGGATTGCAAAAGTCCACTTGCTGCTAAGATTGCACGCGCTGATTTTTCATTCAAAATGGCATCGGTACCATTGTTTTTCTTTTGTTGTTCGTTCAATAATGAATAACCATCGAAATTAGCTTGAGTTCTGTTCGGAGAGATTCGTAATGAACCATTTGAAGTTATTGTTGCCGTTCGATTGCTCTCGAGAATGACACGACGATTGGATGATTGACTGTTATTTCGACGAATTGTTTGACCATTTTCAAGAGTTATGAGGAGATTTTCTTTTGGAATTGTCGATGAATCGGATTTGTCCTGAATGTTTTGAAATGGTTTTAAATCGTCTTTGTCAGATCTAGAGATTAAGATTGAATTATTGTTTATTACGAACAAAAAAACAAAACAAAATGTGATAACGAACATCACTTCGTGATAGGTAACGGAATGTGGGTCAATCGGTCGAGATTCAAGCAGATCTTTATAGTTTTCATACCAAAATTGACGATCAAATGGATAGAGCAAATCCTCAGGAGTCAAACCATGTTGTATCGAATCTTTAACATTATTGTTTACTATTTGACTGTACATGAAAACAGACAGATTAAAGCGCGAAAAATCAAATGTAATATAACTTACTCCTTTATTTCATCTTCATACGGATAATCATAATCTTGAAATGTTTGCGACGTTAATTGAATAGCGATTTTCTTTTGTCCATTGCAAATCGATGTCGATTGTGATTGATAGCTAACAGCGAGTACCACTGGTTTCTGTCCGATGCGTGCATCAAGTTGAATATGCAATTGTACATTGCCAGGTCCACCATGTCTCGATTGAATTTGTTTAGCATAATTATCAATTAAACGTTGTTGTTCGCTACGAACATGTGACGCCGAGAGAATACGTTCGTACATATCCGGATGATGATTTTTCTACGCAAGCAGATATTTCTTTTTTAGTTTTTATTGGCAATGAAAATTTGTTGAATTACTAAGAATTTCTTTTGATGTTGAATGTTAACTAGATGTAGAAGTATTGCTTGTAATGAACATTTACAATGACAGAGTTCGCAAATGTATTTTGGCGGATCGGTGAGATTTTCGAATTGAAATTCGATGACGTAGTTTAAACCTAATAATGGCTCTTTGATGAGCTTGATTTGTTCATCACAACGTAATTCACGATTGAAAACTTTCTTGTTTAACATCTCGGGTGTGAACATTGCTTTATAAGTCGATCGATATTCAGGTGCAACTACAGACAAAACGAGTTTGATTAATAAAATCAATGTGAATTCATTTACCTGACTGTAAAACATCATGAATACTTTGATTCTAACAAAAAAAAACGAGATAAATTCTTCGATTTAAAAACACAATCTACTTGTTGATGTAATTGACTATTCAAATGCGAACTAAATTGTTTTTGATTGACTGAATCAAGATTACAAATAGTACAAGAAAGACGTCGAAAAGACTTTGCAAATGTTTGTTCGTTGGAATTATCAATGGAGGAATGATTAGCATATGATGTATCAGTTTTGGAAGATACCGTTGAAGAACGTTCAACGGACTTTTTCTTATCTAGATTTGTACTCTGAAATTAGAATTTGTAATGTCAAGTACAAGCTCGTCTCTTAGTACTTACCATTGAGTTTTTTTTCGTATCATCTCTTCTGTACATAACATAGAAAAAATGTGTGTGTGCATGCTGCAAAAAGCAATTCAATTGGATAAATGATTTGTGCCAATGAGATATCTCATGAAGATTTTTTAATGAACATAATAAAAATAAAAACAACAGAAAAATGATCTCGTTTTATTCTGAAATCGAAGGTTAATTTTCTTTTTTTGAAATCTTGTTTTCTACTCCGATGATTCTAGTGACCTCTCTTGTTTTTCTGCTCGTGCTTGTTTATAATGTCAGTGGATTCGTTTTTCTAGAGTTTATTTACGATCTTCACCAAACGTAAACTTTATTTTCTTGGGGTACAATGTTGACAAAAGGAGGCTGCTCGTTGATTTCGAGCGTGGAAAAAGTGATGCAACCAAATTAAATTGTTGAAGATATTCATGATTGATTTTGTTTTTGTTTCAGTTTGCAAATGCTACGCAAACTATTCTACCATTACGACGTCTTTGTTTAACTCGTACTGTTTACGCAGCAACGAGTGACAAAGTTCCACTATCGCGTCTCGAACCAAATAAATACATTAACTATGAAAAGCAAGCAACAGTTCTCGAAATTGTCAAAAAACGGTAGAGAAACTAATCTCGCATAGAAATTGTGAACTTTTTTTTTCATTTCTTCAATTTAGACTTAATCAACCGTTGACACTTTCGGAAAAGATTCTCTATTCACATGCAGATGATCCGAAAAATCAAGTAAATTAGTCGAACAAGTCGAAACTCTAATTTCGCCATTTTGATTTAGAAATTTGAACGTGGCAAATCCTATTTACGTTTACGTCCTGATCGTGTTGCTATGCAAGATGCAACAGCACAAATGGCTGTTCTTCAATTTATTTCTTCGGGTCTACCAAACGTTCTTTGTCCAACAACAATCCATTGTGATCATTTAATCGAAGCACAACTCGGCGGCGAAGAAGATTTAAAACGCGCTAAAGTAAAACCCTTTTGAATTTAATGTTTAGTAACGTTCGAATGAAAATTATGTTTGTTTTTAGGATCTCAATAAAGAAGTTTACAACTTTTTAGCTACAGCTAGTGCAAAGTATGATATTGGATTTTGGAAACCAGGCAGTGGAATTATTCATCAAGTAAGAGAATAACATTGAAATCATGTGGGGAAGATTTTGATTTTTGTTTAGATTATTCTTGAAAACTATGCTTATCCTGGTTTATTATTAATCGGTACGGACAGTCATACGCCTAATGGTGGTGGTCTTGGCGGACTTTGTATTGGTGTTGGTGGTGCAGATGCTGTCGATGTCATGGCAAATATGCCATGGGAACTTAAATGTCCTAAAGTAAATGATTTTATTTTAATTTTGAGATTATACTCTTTCGTTTAAAGGTTATTGGCGTTAAATTAACAGGTCAATTGAATGGTTGGACATCGCCGAAAGATGTTATTCTTAAATTAGCCGGTATTTTAACCGTCAAAGGTGGTACTGGCGCAATTATTGAATATTTTGGTCCTGGTGTAGAATCAATTTCATGCACGGGTAAGAACAAATTCTCGAAAGGCTTTTTTTGGGGGGGGGGGAATCTCAAAGGAATTTCCTATTTTTTTGATTAGGTATGGGTACAATTTGTAATATGGGTGCAGAAATTGGTGCTACAACATCAGTTTTTCCCTATAATAAACGTATGAGCGAATATCTTAAAGCAACAAAACGTGAAGGTAAATTAAAAAAAAGATATTTCGATGTTCGTCATGAAAATTTGCGATTTAAAATTGAATAGGAATTGCTAATCTTGCAAATCAATATCAAAACGAACTTTTAACAGCCGATCAAGGAGCGAAATATGATCGAATTATTGAAATAAATCTATCTGAAGTAAAATAAATTGAATCAATCGATTTATTAAGAAATAAAAATGGCTCTTTTAGCTTGAACCACATGTCAACGGTCCGTTTACACCGGATCTTGCTCATCCAATCAGTCGTTTAGCAAAAGAAGCTGAAAAAAACAAATGGCCATTGGATATTCGTGTTGGTTTAATTGGCAGTTGTACAAATAGTTCATACGAAGATATGACACGTTCAGCTAGTATTGCTCAGCAAGCACTCGACAAAGGCATTAAAGCTAAATCGAAATTCACTGTTACACCCGGTTCCGAACAAGTTCGAGCAACAATCGAACGTGACGGAATTGTAAGTTCGAACGAAACTTTAAAATCTTTTGTAAAAATCTCATTTCAGGCAGAAAAACTTCGTGCTATCGGTGGTGTTGTCTTAGCTAATGCATGTGGTCCATGTATCGGTCAATGGGATCGTCAAGATACGAAAAAAGGAGAAAAAAATACCATCATTTCATCATACAATCGTAACTTTACAGGACGTAACGATGCTAATCCACAAACACACGCATTTGTCACGTCGCCTGATCTTGTCACAGCTATGATTTTAAGTGGTGATCTTCGTTTTAATCCTTTGACTGATTCGCTTACAGCTGCCGATGGTTCGAAATTCAAATTAAAACCGCCAACTGGAGATAATCTACCAGCGAAAGGTTTCGATCCTGGTGTGGACACTTATCAAGAACCACCTAAAGATGGTAGTTCACTTAAAGTTGATGTCGATCCCAAGAGTAGTCGACTTCAATTACTCGAACCATTCGATGCTTGGGATGGACAAGACTTTATCGATCTACCAATTTTAATTAAAATCAAAGGCAAATGTACAACTGATCATATTAGTGCTGCTGGTCCATGGTTGAAATATCGTGGACATTTGGATAACATTTCCAATAACATGTTCATTGCGTATGTTTCTTTGTTCTTAAATATAAAAATGAAATATTTTATCTCTCTCTCTCTCTCTTTTTCAATAGAGCAATTAACGAAGAAAACAACGAAGCAAACAACGTTAAAAATCAAATAACAAACCAATGGGGTAAAGTTCCCGATACAGCTCGAGATTACAAGGTAAACAGCACGGTTTTTCTCTCTAAAGCAAAATGTTTTATTTTATACTAATTCAAGAGCAAAAATGTTCCATGGATTGTTGTTGGCGATGACAACTACGGTGAAGGTAGCAGTCGTGAACATGCAGCACTCGAACCAAGACATTTAGGCGGACGAGCTATCATCGTTAAAAGTTTTGCTCGTATTCATGGTAAAAATAAATGAAAAAGTCGATAATTGGAGAATTCAATTGATGTTGTCTTTAGAAACCAACTTGAAAAAACAAGGTTTACTTGGATTGACATTCGATAATCCAGCGGATTATGATAAAATCAAGCCTGATGATCGAATTTCACTACTTGGCCTTAATAAATTAGCACCGAATGAAGTAAAAACAAAAGGAAAATATTTGATTTCAAATCGAAAGACTTTGTTTTCTTTTTTCTTTAGCCGGTTCAATGCCGACTTAAACATTCAAATGGTAAAACTGAAACTATCACACTCAATCATACTTTGAATGAAGCCCAAATCGAATGGTTCAAAGCTGGCTCAGCTCTCAATGCTATGCGAGCTTATTTTGCATCGAAAAAAGGTCAATAGACCGACAGAATAAAAACTTCGCCATTCAAGACGACGTTATTTTAAGAGACATTTATTCTTAATTAGAGTATTTTGTTTTTGTTTGAGTCCGTTTATCTGTTTTTTTTTGGTCCAAAAAAAAACTAGCATAAATAAACACGTAATTTAGCTCCTTTGACATTGAATTTAAATGATTACTATTAAACTATGTTGACAGGCGAAATCTATTTTTCAAACAGAACTAACATGCTGAATAATACGGATCTAATGAAACCAATTATATGATTATGAATATTCGAAAGAAAATAAAAAAGGAAAGAGCTTTAACTTGCACTCAATGGGCATTCTTTCCGTTGATGTCAATGAATATTTACCGATTTTTGATTTTCATAACTCTCTGTCTAGTGAGAAGATAACGTTGTTCGATCATATGTGCATACAATTAATCATTGTCTGCTGTCAGTTACCAATAGTAGACATTTATTCAATCTTAAAAATGAAACATGCACGTTTTTTTCAATAGCTAACTATCCGTTTTCTTGGCACCTAGTGATGACATTTTTTTGTTTATTTGTCTTCTATATATTTGAAAGATAATCCATGACAATTCATTTAATGATATTGGCATTTTATAATAAAGAATGTCAACAGGTTAATAATATCTGCCTATACAATTGCACTTAGAGAAAAAAAGAAAACAAAATAGCCTCTTTCTTTTCTTGTTTTTTTCCCAATTGAATTGAATAATATGAAGTAAAACGAAAGAAAAAAATGAACAGGTTATAAGCAATCAATGTGAAAAATATTGTGTCAGTTAAGGAATATCATTCATGCATGATAGAACACAAGTCAATTCACGCTTGAGATAAAAAGAGAAAAAGAAGCGCAGCTTTATTGAGTGGTAAAGTGTATGATTCCTTGAGGCAAATAAATCAAACAGAAAGGAAAGAAAGAAAGAAAGAAAGAAAGAAAAAATAAAGCAAAAAATTACAAGAATCAAAAGATAAACATCAGTAATAGGTTAACATAAGAAAAAGTCATTCGGATAGATTTGCTTGAGTAAATCAGGTGACATATTCTCGTTTTGATTTTCATTTGTAGAATATTTTCCAGCTGTCACGAAAAACTAATTACTTTCGAACATAACCCTCCGAAGGATTAACTTCGACTTTTTTCCTTTGCATTTTTGCCCTTATTTTATTTACATATAAACAAATTACGATCATTAATTATTTTATTTTGTTCGATTTCATAATCAGGTTATTCATTGATGATAGTTGTTATTTTATGTATGAAATATGCATATATCTTGAGAGATTAGTTCTGTTGAAATCAATCACCATCGTCGAGAAATAAGCTAGAACCAATCGAAATCAATATATGTGTATTGATTGATTCGTCGACCTTGTTGAGATTCAGAAAGAAAAATATAAGTACTGTTATCATAACTCGTTTAATTTTGAAAAGAACTTTTTTTTATTTGTAAACTAAACTAAATTATATGTATCGTTATTCGATTAAAACTCGTTGCCGTTAGTGTGATTAAATGTCAAACTATGATAGATTCAGAGGGGCTCTTATCTTCTTCGGATAAACAAGGGAAAAAAAACACTGAATGTATATTCATACATATACACTGTTAGAGATCAAAGACAGAAATAAGCTATTCTATCCATTGTCTATGCTTTTCTTTTACTGATGAGTCCAACTAGATACTGAGTAAATGCTATGTGTATGTGTGTGTATATAGACAAATATTCACTCAGCAGGCAGCCATTTCGTTTTTCTTTCTATCTCGCTCCAGTGTTTTTTCTTCTCTGTTTGGATTACAAACGTATGTAACGGATGTTTTGTAAAAATTTGCTTTAAATTAAACTGTTCTTTCGTCTTTCCTCTTTAGCTTTTCTCCTTTTGAGATGACAAGTGAACATAACGGATGTTGTTGCTCTTTTTTTTTTCTTTTTCTTTTTTCTCTTCATTTTCTACCGTCTTAACTATTTTCGTCGATTTAATCATGACAAAACATATCCGTTCTCACGATCATATAAAAAGGAATTTGACATAGATTAACGATGATAATTGACTACAGACTAAGTTCAACAGTTGCATGAAACTAACGTTCTATCTTTTCTCATCTATGTCTGTTGGTTATTCTATATTATTCTCAGATCAGCTTGTATTTTTTTCTTCGTTTTTCTTTCTTTCCTCTTTCTTCTCTCTCTCTCTCTCTTAATATGTAGAGAAAGATGCGTTGCACAAATGTCTGTTACTATGTTTTCTCAGTATCACCATCGGCACATTCGCAAGACGATAATTACGTATACATTGCTGGATAGACAGTCGAATACATCTAAACCAGACGAGTTTAACTTAGGATAAATGATATACATTGTTATTTCTGACAATTCCAACGTGAGAAAACTTTGTGTATGTGTATACCCCATTCTGTTTTTTAGCTTTTCGAATGAGAGAGAGAGAAAGCGGTTTGATGCGTGCTTCGTTTTTTTTGTCTTTCTTTCTTTTAACGATTGAAAAAAAAGAAAGCGCCATCAAATAATAGTTAGAACAAATATTACTATTAGTCGAATGAAGGAAACAGAACTATTACACACGTTTTTCTTTTGGTCTCTTGAGAAAGAACATAATATGTGTATAGCTATCAGTCACTTGATATATGCTAAAGATGTTTAGTGAAAGGATATTCCCATTTTTTTTGACGTTTTGTTGATTTGAAGAAAACCCAAGGTTTTTTCAATTGTATACACATGTGTTTTTTTTCTTGTTATTCGTGCGTTGAAACATTGAGGACGAATACAAAAGAACCAAAATAAAAAAAGAGGTTTTTTGCCTTATGAGTTTATTAATAATTCATAACAGGAAATATACATAGATCCTATATAGACATTCCTTTCTTTCTTTGTGTTTGTATGTGTGTAGTATCGATCGATAGTCATGCGACGAACATAAACGAATACCTTTTGCTCCATCAATCTCTTATCAATCATCGACAAGAAGGAGTAGAACAAGAGGCGAGGAAGAGAGAAGACGAAGAAGAAGAGAAAAAATGGCAAAGAAGAAAAAAAAACGAATCGATCTTTCGCCTCGTTTTTTTTTTTCTTCTCCTTTTGTTCTATTATACTTGTTACATGCACACCATCATAGTCGGTATTCAGTAGGGCCTATCATCTATTAAGAAAAAAAAAACGAACATTTTCTTCTTCTTCTTTTTTTTTTCTCCGTTTTCTTTTTTCTCTTTTCTTGTTCTTATTATTTTATTGTATTTATTTATTTTTTGTTGGAGGTAAGCAACTAGACGTCAGTTTGATGATAATATGGAATCAAGTTTGACGTCGAGTTTTCTTAAAATTGGTGATACCGTTGCATTGTATGCCGAAGGGACTGTCTGCGGATTTATAAGTACACTTGGGTATGATAAAAAGAAGGAAATTATATCGATAGATTTATTTATTTTTCTACTTAATCGAATATTCATAGTCTTGTTGATGATCGATGCGTTGTCCAACCTGATGCCGGTGATTTACAAAAGCCACCAAAGAAATTTCGAGGTTTCGTTTCTTTTGAGTTTAATATTTAAATCAATATTATTTCTATAGATTGTCTATTTCGTATTTGTCCAAGTCATCGATATAGTGCTCAGACTCAATATTGGAATGGACTCAAGAGTCCCACAGGCGTTCGAGATATAAAAAAGCTTCAAATAGCTGCCGATACAGAAAAACGTCAAAATGAGGAAGAATCACGAAAGCAAACAGGCACAATCATCAAATATGGTGATACAGTTGTTCAATTACTTCATATTAAAAGTAACAAATATTTAACTGTTAACAAACGTTTGCCCGCATTTTTGGAAAAAAATGCCATGCGTGTGTCGTTGGATGTTAGTGGAACGGAAGGTTCATGGTTTCAAATCGAACCATATTACAAATTACGAGCCAAAGGCGAACGTGTATGTTGTTATTGTCGTCATGATAAATGTGAATTTGTCAGAGAAATGTAAACTATGATTTATAGGTTGTTGTCGGAGATAAGGTCGTACTTATGCCATACAGTGGTGGACAACCGTTACATGTCAGTGAATTAGAACTTCCAGATCATCCTGGTTCCAAAGAGGTATGTACATAGAATCGAAAAGGAGAAGCCACGTATGAACATGATTTGATTTTGTTTTACGAATAAAATTTCCAAACTTTTCAAAAGACTTGAGAGAAAGAATCGAAGGAAAAAAGCAAAATATACTGTTGAAAACAAACAAATTCTTCTCTTCTAGTGTTGCAGTATTATTAATCTCCATACGGTATTAAGAAAGCGAGAGAAAAAAGACAACGAATTTCTCGTTCTTTATTTATTTTTCCTTGAGTTGCTGTGAATAGTTGTTCTGTTTTTGCATGTGTTATGTGATTGATTGATTGAATTTGTTTTTGTTTCTCTATTATTTAGATCAATTGTCATTCGTATACTTCAGTACGTGTTGATGTATATTCGTAGACTTGTAACGAAAAAAAAAATTGAGAAAATGACCTTGCCCGATCGAAATTACTGCCCATTAATCGATACTACTTCTAAGAAAACAAAAAATCCTAGCTAAAATTATGCTTTTTCGTTTTTTTTTAATTCAATTTGCTTTCAAAGTCGATCTTTTACTTTTTTTCCTTTTGTGTTGGGCTGGGAAGATGATCATTAACAAAAAAAGATCGACTTCGAAAATCGAGTAATCATTGAATTGATTAAGATTGATTGACTAAATCTAAACATGAAATACATCAATATTTTTTTGATTTAACGAACCTGCATGCATGATATATATCTTTTTTTTTGTTTTTGGCTTTGATTTGAATTTATAATTTTCGAATTTAACACAAAAAACAAATGAAACAACAAAGTATTCTCTTTTTCATTAGGTTAATTCACATTTACAAACCAGCTGGAAAATAGTCCTGTTTATGTCCTGTCATGAAGCGACAAACGAAGTATTGAAAAGTGTAAGAAAACGAAAACAAAGAAAGGTCTCTGTCGTTGAAAGTGAATTTTCTGTTTTCAAGGGTGATATCGTTCGTTTATTTCATGCTGAACAGGAGAAATTTCTGACGTGTGATAATTATCGGAAGAAAAGCGTGGTCTTTCTTCGTGCGACTGGCCGAGCATCGGCAACCTCAGCAACATCATCGAATGCTCTGTGGGAAATCGAAGTTGTTCAGCAAGATCCATGCCGAGGCGGCATCGGTCAATGGAGCTCATTGTTTCGTTATAAACATCTCGCCACAGGTCAATATCTTGCAGCTGAAGTCGATAACGATCAAACATTCGATGTTACACGACAGAAATTACGTGGTCCGCCTGGAACACCTGTTTTCGCACTCGTACCTATTCCTCATGGTTATGATATTTCATCGATATTCGAACTTGATCCGACGACAATTACTCGAAATGAAGAAGCTGTTCCCTGGAGTTCCTACGTTCGTTTACAACATATCTGTACGAATACATGGGTACATTCGACAAATATTAAACTAGATCCTGATGATGATAATGTTCGATTTAAAATCGGTTGTGCATCGACAAAAGAAGATCGAGAAGCCTTTCAAATCGTTCATGTTTCACCCGATGAAGTACGAGACTTAGATTTTGCTAATGACGCTGCACAACATTTCGATATGACCGTATCGAAATGGGAGAAAATCGGAGTCATGAATGTTCATGCTAACGATCGAAAGTACCTATTACCACAACATGAAAAACAACAAACGATTTATTTATTTATTTATTTAGACAAGTGATTGTGCTTCTAACTGACATTGTCTATTTTCTTGCTTGTCAAGAGAACAATGGCACGGATCCATTCGATATTCAAGTCCTCAAACCAAATCGTGAACGACAGAAACTCGTTCGAGAACAAAATATTCTCAAACAAGTAGAATGAAAATTTTTGATTTCATTATCATCATCATCATCATCATTGTTTCTTCTAGTTATTTCGTATTCTTCGTGTACTTAAACCTCGTCTCGAACAAGAACGTTCAAATGCGAATCAACCAAATGTTCTCTCAGCACGTACAGACTATTCCAATCAGTACTCGGTATCATCAATAGCCAATAACGATACCTATTCGTCTCAACAACAAGATGCTGACATTCGTTTTTCAACAACATTCTATCAAATTAAAACAATCTGTCGTCTTTGCTATCGAATACTGAAACACTGTCAACAAGAATATCGAAAGAATCAAGTAATTTTATTTTATTTTCGTGTGTGTAAAATTTGTTCTTTATTCGAATTCATTTTATTAGGAAACAATTGCCAAAGAATTTTCATTTATGCAATCTCAAATCGGCTACGATATTCTCGCCGAAGATACGATCACAGCTTTGCTACATAATAATAAAAAATTATTGGAAAAACATATAACAGAAAAAGAAATCGATACATTCGTGAAATTATTACGAGAAAAACGGGATTGCAAGTAAATGAATTCGAATTGAACCGTTCGATTAAATACAATCATCGTTGTTTTTCCTATTTCAATTAGATTTCTCGAATATTTGTCAGATTTATGTGTGTCAAGTAGTCAAGCCATAGCACGAACACAAGAAATGATCTGTAAATCCGTACTAGAAAAAAATTCGGATATTCTCATACGAACAAAGTTTGTTGATTCGAAGATTTGATTTGATTTTATCGATTTTTTCTTGTCAAATTAGACTTGATGTGAAAGGTTGTGTCGAAGATATGATTCTCGATGATAATGTCAGTCCACCAACAGGTTTTTCGAATCAAAATATTCTTCGTGAAGTTATTTTATCTTGGGATGGCAAATCGGAATCGATTGAATTCATGTCTGGAGTCGTTCGAGATCAGCCAGCACATCCAAGACGCGAAGAATTTCGAAGTATTCTCGAATACTATCGGTAATTTTCTCAAAATCAAACATTCAATCGATGATTTTATTCGTCGATTTAGATATCAATTAAATCTCTTCTCACATATGTGTTTCGATCGACAATATTTGGCTATTGATAATCTCTCATTAGAATTATCGATTGACTTAATTCTAACGTTAGTTCGACGAATAATTCCAAGAAAACAATCGATTCGATTCTTTTTCGTTGTTTGTTTTAGTTGTGTGAAAAGCGAAAATCTTCCTGCAGATTTACGTGCTGCATTCTGTCGTTTGATGGTTCATATGCATGTCAATCGTGATCCACAAGAAGAAGTTACACGAATTAAATACGCGAGATTATGGAATCAAGTTAAACCAGCCATATCACTCAACGAGTACGATTGGAAATTGAAATTGAAATTCGAATTGATCGATTTTGTGTTTAGTTATGATCAAACGATAAGTGGTTCACTTGAACCAACGGAAAAAAATGAAAATCGACCGAAATTTGAATCGACAATGAAGTTTGTCGAAGATTACTTGAAAACAGTTGTCGAACAACCGAATTCATTTGCTGATCGAGAACAAAATAAATTAACACACGAAGTAACAAAACATTTCAAAGATAAAATTTCAATCAATTTGTTTGTTTACTTTTTTGGTAACTTAGGTTGTTAATTTAGCACGACGATTGATCTTTTTCGGTTTCTATAGTTTCGAAGATTTACTTAAACTCACTCAAACATTACTCGGCATTCTCGATACAAATAAAGTTTTAACCGGACAAATTCGTCCGACTAATTCCGAACAAAGTTCGTTCGAATTCTTTGTTTTTTGTATTTTTAATCTTATAATTTATCTAGTTCAAACAATAACATCGAACGCAATTGCAACGAAATACGATCATGTTCTTCCATCGAACACGACTTATAACGTCAACGACGCGGCCAGTGAACAACAAGCCGATGTTCTCGATGATTTAGCCTACGAAACGAAAATGAATGTTATTGCTATCTTAGAATTTATTCTGGATATTCGATTAGATTTTCGAATTTCAAGATTAATATCGATTTTCAAACAGAAATACGATCGACTTGGTACGAATATTTTCAATTGAATTTGTCGGGAAATTTTATATTTTCACCTTTTTCTTTTAAAGAAACATCAACTAGTATCATTGGCAACGATCTGCAAACGTCCGATATCGAATGTATATTCGATTCGCCGACACATTCATTCAATGAGCCCAATCTCGATCTAGACGATGCGAAAGGCAAAACGTTTCTCAAAGTTTTACTTAATTTAATTCGACATGATTATCAACCATTAGTTTCACGTGCTCTCTCGTTATTATTTCGACATTTTAATCAACGAAAAGAAACCTTACAGCATTTGAATCAAGTACAATTACTTGTCAGTGAAACCGATATTAAAAATTACAAACAAATCAAACGAGATTTGGATCAATTGAGATTATTTGTTGAAAAATCTGAATTGTGGGTTTATAAGAAAGGCAAAGATGGAGTGTTAACACCAGCCGGTGGAAATGAAACGAACGCTGATCAAGATGATAGAAAGGATGAAGAATTTGAAATTAAAGTAAACGAAAAAACACACATCGAGCTAATTCAAATGATTTTGTTTTCGAATTAAAGAAACTAGCTACTTCATCGGGTTTATCTGATTCCGAACTGGACATCAATGGTCCACATATAAGCGAAGAATCTGCATATCGTTATACATCGATCTTCCAGGTTCGTATTGTCTTCATAGCGAGAGTACATTTGCTTTAATTTCTAATATCATCAATCACACTACCATTCTCTCCTTTCAATGGTGAATTTGGATCTTAAACAACAAAGAAATATAAAAAAAAACATTTCAACTAGTTCCCAACTTGTTAAACCCAAATATCTATCTGTTTACCTAGGGTATACATAAATTCATTGACACGGTAATTGGGATAATTCTTTTACTTGATTTCTCTACACATTATTCATTTTTGCACATTATTCTTTCTTTTTGTCAAAAAAAAAACAAACAAATGATCTTGTTTTGTGTTCTCGATCTTTTTTTTTGCTTGATAAAATCAGATGAATTGTTTTTTTCAAGAAAAAAAGATTTGCGCATTCAAAATCATGCATGATCAAGAGAAAAAGATTTGTCTTTCTCATCGCATGTTTTAGCACACATATGAAGTCGCTTGCGGGACTAATTATGATTTGTTAATCGAGAGTAATTAAAACAAAAAAAAATACACATAATAATAGTCACAATCAAGCTTTTGTTTGTGTTCAGTTGAATTTCATTTCGATATCAATTTAGATTCTTCGACGTATGATGAAATTATGCGTTGTCGAAGGCAATGATGGCACTCTATATGCAAGAGAAAATGAACAACGTTTATTGAGAAATATGGATGTGCATGTCGTCGTTTTGGATTTATTGAAAATTCCATATGATAAAGTAAATCAAAAACATTGAATCGAATTGCAAGATGAATCGTTGTGCTTCCTAGGTTGAAGATACAAGAATGAATCATATTATGAAATTGGCACATAATCTTCTGCAATATTTTTGCTATAACAATCCGACAAATCAAGCGAAATTGTATGAATTATATTTTAGTGATTATCATCAAATATCTGAAGTAAATTATGAATAAGAAATGACACTTTTTTTTTTATTATTTCGAATTGTTTGTTCAGGAAGAAGAAGTTGAAACATGCTGTTATATATTTATGAATAATGTTCATTTATGCAAAACAATAACTGAAAAACATATTCAACATTTTGTTCATTTAATTGAATTACACGGTCGAAAAGTGATGTTTATTAAATTTCTTCAAACGATTGTCAAAGCTGAAAATCAATATATTAAAAACTGTCAAGATATCGTTATGTCTGAAGTAAACAATTCGAATTCATCAGTATTCTCGATTTTTTTTCTAAACATTTGCGATATTTAGTTGGTTAGTTCAGATGAAGTTCTAATGTTCTATGAAAAAGGCAATCTGCCTGATCTTCTCGAACGTATGCAATCGGATCAAGAACGTTCCGATTCGAATTCATTGCTCAATTATCATATTCAACTCGTACATCTATTAGCCATGTGTACCGAAGGAAAGAATGCATCGACAGAAATCAAATGTCATTCATTAATTGGTTTGGATGACATTGTTTTAATTGTCACACATCCTGATTGCGTTCCTGAAGTTTGTGTTTCTCAAAAATCACATCAATTATCCGATTTGCTTCTCTTTTCTAGGTGAAAAATGCTTATATAACATTCTTAACACATTGTTATATTGATACAGAAGTTGAAATGAAGGAAATTTATAATAGTCAACATATTTATACTCTTATCGAAACATCGTTCTGTCCTGATATTGAAAAAGTACGAAGATAAAAACTGAATATTTCAATCCGACGAAAAATTCGTTTTAGTTGATAACAAAACCATCGGAACGTCGAAATTTAGAGAAATATATTTTAGAAACAGTGACTGATTTGATCAATCAATTTTTCAATTCACCATTCTTCGAACAATCATCAGCACCACAGGTAAAACTTAATAAGTCTATTCTCTCTCTCTGTTTTCTGTTAATTGATATTAAATAATAATAATTATCATAAAAATAAAACAGATTGATCACAAGGTGAGATTTGCTCTTAGAATCAGCTTGTACTCGATACTAAACGATCGAAAAAGATCGAATCATCGCTGCTACTGACTATTCGCGAGGTATATCAGTTTAGATTAGAATCAACGAAACTTATCCTTCGAATTTCTAGTTAGTTAGATAACTTATTAAGTTTAATTTCGTATCTTGCATGTTGTTCTCCGTTGGCATGTTTATTATTTAATCCAAAACAAACGAATTCCTCTTTGTCTTCTTATAGCTTATAGATAGTGATGAATTAAAGGTAAGAATTCAAGCGAAAACGAATCCAATGGAAAGGCTATTGATATCTTTTTTTATTGAATAACTTTCTTATTTTATTTGTGTCCCAACAAAAGCTTTGATGAATCGATGTTATTTTTCTTTTGATTTTCGTTGAGGATAAGCAATTATGTGCATATTTTGTTTGACAGCAATGCACGAATCGATATGAAACGAAGGAAAACACGAAATAATCTTCTTTGTTTTTCGTTTTTTGTTTTATGTAGCATCGAAATACAATTTTGGTCACATTACACGGTCATCTAGCGAAATTATTAGTTGTGCCATGGTTAACAATATCAGAGCGAGAGAGAGTCGATCGATGTTTACATATTCTATCGTTAATTGGTAAAATAATTCTTGTTTTTTGTTTGTGAAAAACAAAAGACAAATTGAATTTTCTGTAGCTGATCGTCGTGGTTTAAGTCATTTCCTACGTTCGAGTCACGGTTCATCTGTTGATTCGGTCAATCGTTCACGACGAACAAGTCGAAGTGCAACAGCGGATCGAATGCATAGTGTTGAACATGTTTACAGTTCATCACAACAGAACGATACTTTAGAAGATATGGAACATAAACGTGTCATCGATAATTTTGTGGTTCGTTGATTTCGAAACGAATTTCGATATATATTTTTCTTTCTTAAAGGATTATTTGTCTCAAGTGAGCGTTCGATTAAATCCATTGATTCAAGCCGAAGTCAGCGTCTTAGTCGACGTTATTCGAGCACCATATGCGCTCTTTCCCGAAAATAACGAATGTCGATTGAAATTTCTCTACGGAACATTCGTTCACAGGTACGTACACCTTCATCATGCACATGTCAATTCATCTTTTTCTCTTTTGAAATACGTGCGAAAAAAAACCAAAAATATCCCTTTTTCATAATTATTTTATCAAACGAAAGCCAATTGTTTAGACTAATAAATCATACAACATTGATGTTAAGAAAACATCAAGAAAAACAACTTAGTTTTTACGTTCTCAATCTCTTAGTCGATTATGCTCGAACAATGCAGCATAAACGAATTCTTCATTCGGGTTCAAATCATGAGGTAGACCAATTGATTCTCTCGAATACACCATGCTATTTGATTTCATTTCGATTTTCTTCTCTTGTGTTCATGACTTTCTTTTTCTCTTGCGAATAAATCAGTAGTAGTTTTCATGATCGACTGTATCTGCTACTGCTCATTTTATTCGACGCAAATTTTGAACAGCAAGAATAATAACAAAAGAAAAAAAACACAGCAAATACACATATCCACATGATTTCCTCAGAAAAAAATCATTTCCCTACTGTCGTTTCTTTTTTTTTGCTCTGGCTTTGAAATTTACTTTCTTTCTTTCGTTCGTTGTTTCGATATACTCTGTATTAATTTAGATTAATACAGCATGCCAAATATCTGCTTACACAAACTGATGAAAGCCTATGTTTGCGCATCATGCATGCACTCAAATCAATGGTCAAAAGCAATCATGAATTCGACTCACGGGTATAGAAAAACAGCCATGGCTTATGCTTTCTTTTATTATCACTCTGATTTCGTTTTTTTCACAAAACAAAAATCACGACTGATATTGATTTTCTTTCAGGGACAACATTTGAGATCGAAACTCTTACGAAGATACTTTTCGGACGATAAGCAATACATGAGATCGCTTAATCAACCATTGAAAGGTTGTTCGTTTTCGTTTCGATTGAATTGAATGAACAATAACACTTGATATTTGTAGAAGAAGACGCGTTGGAACGATTGCGAATAACTCAAAATGAATTGAATCAACAGGGTGCCAGCGATCTTGTTGTAGAATTATTCATGAGTGAATCACCTGTGAACATTCTCGAAGAATGTATCAATCTCGCTATTGCCTTATTAGAAGGTGGAAACACTGAAGTTCAAGTAGGATTCTTTCAAATCTTTTTTGTTCTCAGTCAAAGAAAAGAGTCGTTTTTGTTTTGTTTAGACAAGCATATTTCGTCATCTTCACGGTTCGGAAGCAGCTTCGGAAAGATTCTTTCAAGTTTTTTATGATAAAATGTTTATTGCACAAAAAACATTGAAAAGTATGCCATCGACAACAACAGACATCAATCAAGATAATGATGATATGGATGATTTTCTTTACACACCAAAATCCGGTGCCGTTTCGCCTGTATCGAGTCCATCGATGGCACATATAGCCAATGACGAAATGATTCATTCTGAACTATCGACAGCAGGCATGAGCCATTCAATGATGGACTCATCTGAACAGAATCTCATTGAAATCGATCAAACACAAGACGAACTACAAGCATTCGTAGCAACATCGACAACTTATCGAGAACCTGAAGTTGATCAACGTTCGAAATCGATACCATACGGATCCATCGATGCTTTCGATTATCAGTAAACATAAATTCGTTCGTTTGTTTTTTCTTCACATAGATTTGTTTATTTTGAATTTAGTTTACAAAATCGTCGATGTAAACTTCCATTCGAAATACGTATCATGCAGCCAATCTTACGTTTTCTTCAATTACTCTGCGAAAATCACAATCCTGAATTTCAAGTAACGAGACAATCGATCTTTTCGAATTGATTTATTTATTTCTATTTCAGAATTATCTTCGTTTACAAGGTAGTAACAAAACAAATTACAATCTCGTTTGCGAAACTTTGAAATTCCTCGACGCTATCTGTGGTTCTCAAACGGGTCTACTCGGTCTTCTCGGCAATTACATCAACGAAGATAATGTCGAATTAATCAATCAAGCTCTAAATACTCTCACTGAATATTGTCAAGGACCATGCCGAGACAATCAAGATGCAATAGTTAATCACGAATCCAATGGCATCGATATCATTATTGCCATTGTTTTGAATGATATCTCGCCGTTAAATCAAAAGAATTACGATCTTGTCTTGGAATTAAAAGACAACGCATCGAAATTGCTGTTGGCTGTTATGGAAAGTCGAGATGATAGTACGAATGCCGAACGAATCTTGAGAAATATCGTACCAGTTTCTCAATTAGTAAATAGGAATTTTGTCGTTTTGTTTTTCTTCTAAATGAATGTTTGTTCGAATAGCTTGATGTTGGTTGCGAAATCTATGCACGTGGAAAACAACAAGAACTTGAAGATAAAACCGGTCAACAAACTGAAACCGATGATAATGTACATGAAGAAGATGCAAATGAAAATTCGGATAATGTAGCTCAAACAGTTGGTCATAATATGTACATACTTGCTTATCAGGTACTAACTCATTGCCTTGAAAATTCACGCAGTTTACTTTCATGAAAGATATCTCAATGAGAATTTGAATGTTTGTTTTTTCATATTGTACAACAAATGGACAACTTTTGTCAGGTAGCACATGAAATATAAACCCAAGCACCAAAAAGAGAACGAAAATTATAGAAAACTACAACAATTCCCTATAAACATATATATTTTTTTTTATCTATAAATCATCATCCCACCTTGTACACTCACGGGATCAAGGAAAACAGACCGAATGTTCTATGATTTGATTTAACTAATTCGTCAATGATTGAATTTTAGCTATCTCGACATAATCGTGAATTAGAAGTTCTAATGAAACATCGAACTCTCAACGATGAAGCTTTATCATATTATCATAAGCATACAGCAGAAATCGAAATTATTCGACATGATCGTTCGATTGAACCGAGTAAATATTTTTCGAAAATGAAAATCAATATTCATCATTCGATTTTCGTTTAGTTGTATTTCCCGTACCTCAACTATGTGAATTTCTGACAAATGAAAAGAAACAAAAAGTTTTTCTCACTTGTGAACAAGACGAACAAGGCTCGAAAGTAAAAGATTTCTTCGAAAAATTTCCCGAAATCTTCGAAGAAATGAAATGGCAACGAAAACTTCGTCATCAACCGACATTATACTGGTTTTCATCGCATATGTCACTTTGGAGCGATATTTCATTTAATTTCGCTGTTTTAATTAATATTCTCGTTGCCGTTTTCTATCCATTCAACAAGGGTTTAAAAGATCTCGATCCTCGAGCATCGGCTGCTATTTGGGGCGCGTTATTTCTCACGCTCATTGCGATCTTAATGAAGCCAAATGTAGCTTCGATGCGAATGTTTTTCGTTGCCGGAATTCTACGTTCGATTTATTCAGTTGGTCTTGGACCAACACTTTGGCTCATGGGAGCGATACAGGTAAACAGAACACAATGAGTACGTTTTCAGTGTGAAAGTACGTTTGTTTCAGGTTCTGAATAAAGGCGTATTCTTAGTGAGTTTTATGGGTAATAATGGTACGTTTTCGAAATCACGCTATGAAAATCTAACAAATTTCGAGCTTGTTTATCATGTCGGATATTTAATGTTATGTGTCATGGGTTTGTGTATTCATGAATTCTTCTATAGTCTATTGGTAAGTCATCATTGTCGTCGTTCTTTTGATGTTGTGTGTTCGATGTTGTCATTGTTGTTCACTTAGTTACTCGATGTTGTCTATCGTGAAGATACTCTATGGAATGTTATTCAATGTGTTGTCCGTAACGCTAAATCTGTCATATTAACCGCTGTATTTGCTGTTATAATTATTTATTTATTTGCTATTTGTGGCTATTTATTTATCCAAGATGATTTTCTCATGGAAGTGAATTCGAAAGCACTTCTAGGAATTGAACAAGGAAATCAAACAAGTTCATTGCGTAAGTGTTTTTTGCTTCTCTCAAATGTTTTCATTGTGTTACCACGCTTTTCGTTGCTCATCGATGTCGAAACTAAATTATTTGATTCGAATCTAAAATCTCTTCTCTATTTTTCCAGTTACTCGATATGATCTTTCGAGATGAAACTCTCTTTCAAGTCACTCAATCAGTGACACGCAATGGCAAATCGATTTTATTAACAATGATGCTCGCACTAATACTTATTTATCTTTTTTCTCTTGTTGGATTTATTTTCTTTCGTGATGACTTTTTAACACACATACAAACAACTTTATTTCCTTCGTATCGACATCGACGGAAAACAACGACATTGACGCGTATGTCAAATGTATATTCGTTGTTGTTGTTGTTGTTGTTCGAATAGACGAGAGAGAGAAAAAAACTAGTGTAGAAATAAAAATTGATTTATGTTTATTGTCTTCTTTTTTTTAGCAACAACGATTTCGAATGTAATTGATAATCGTTATTGTACGAAAGATAATTGTACGAATGAAACACTGCTTGCAAGTGCATCTCGTGCAGCAAGCAGTGCAACTGAAGAAGCGGCAAGTGAAGAAGTGGAAAGATCTTGTGACACATTGTTTATGTGTATTGTAACAACATTGAATAAAGGCTTGAGAAATGGTGGAGGTATTGGCGATGTATTGAGGCAACCATCGAGTCAAGTAAAAACAAAATAGAATAGAATGAATGTGATTCAATGTTATTTTAGGAACCACTTTACTTCTTCCGTGTCATTTATGATATGATGTTCTTCTTCATTGTTATTATTATCACATTGAATTTAATTTTTGGTGTGATTATCGATAACTTTGCTGATCTACGTACGGAAAAACAACGAAACGATGAAATACTTCGAAATACTTGTTTTATTTGCGGTATGAAAATTGAAATATTTGATTCATTTGACTATTTTGTTTGTTTGTTTTTTTAAATTAGGACTTGATCGTAAATCATTTGATAACAAACACGTGACATTCGAAGATCACATACGAAAAGTTCATAATATGTGGAATTATGTTTATTTTATGGTTTTAATTAATGTTAAAGATCCCACTGAATATACTGGTCCGGAGAGTTACGTTCATGAAATGATTGAACAACGAAATCTCGATTGGTTTCCTCGTATGAGAACAAGTAGTTTGGATATTCAAGAAGATAAAAACAAGGAAGATCTTGATAATCGTCTATTAAAACACCAAATGGAAGATGCAAATAAAGCCATCAAAAGTCTAACAATGGAATTATCCGAATTACAAAAACTAGTATGATTTATCAATCGAATATTTTTGGATGTTGAGCTCTTTTTTTTTCTTTTCTTAGGTGACGGAATCACGTGCACAAAAGCATCGAATGAATTTCCTTCAAAATCCTTCGTTACCATCGCCATTAAATACGTGAACGGTGCTGAAATAAAGACATTCGATTTCTTTTGCTTCTCTTTTCATAATGTAAACAGACTACTTATTCTTGCGAAGAGAAAAAAAGAGTTTGTTTATTTTTTTTTCTTTCAATTCGATTCTCTTTTCTTTTCGTTTTTAACTATTTCGATGTGTGTCTACGTGTGTATGTTGTATTTTTAGAGAAAAGAAATAAAGTACATGAAAAAAAAATTTACCTCCGTCTTTTTTCTTTCTTTTTACTTTAATGTTCTTTAAATACATAAAGTTTGAATGAGAAATTGTCTTTGGATTTCGATTGTATTCAGTCTACTGTATTCAGTAGAAACAACATTAGGTCCAAGTAGCCGAAAATCTTCTGTGCGGACTATTGAAAAAGTTGCTCCGCCCGCTGCTCGATCAATAGAAACACCACTTCTACCGACAAAACCAGCTCCACAAGAGTCTGTTGAGCCAACGGATACGAATGTTCTTCAACGTGATCTAATTCAAGAAGATCTTACAGCTCATTCTATTCTCGAAAATCATGCATCATACTGTTCATCATGTGCTGATACTCGAGAATTTTCTTATCCAACATTGATCTATATCACACCATGGAATAATCGTGGTTATGATTTAATTAAAATGTTTCCACAGAAATTCGATTATGTTTCTCCGGTTTGGTTTAGTGTAAAACGTACAGATACAGAAAAATATCTCATTCATGGCACACATGATATTGATGTTCAATGGATTGAAACAATCAAACAAAAACGTCCAGACATTCGTTTCGTGCCACGTGTTGCTGTCGAACATTGGTCACAAAACGATCTGGAAGCTTTAATTCATTCCGAAGCAGAAAAACGAGAATTCGGATTAACATTGAAAAATCTTCTTCTCGAATACGATCATCTTTTCGATGGTTATGTATTAGAATTACTCGCACAATTTCATCGTGCATCAAAAACCGATGTTCATCATATACTTGTCGACATCGCTGCACAGATACACGATATTGACACGAATAGTTCGAGAAAGAAAGAACTTATTCTACCTGTACCACCAATTGAACAATATTTCAATCAAGAAGATTTAAACATTCTTTCGAATTATCTCGATGGATTTCACATAATGACTTACGATTTTCCAACAAAAGAACCAGGACCTGTTGCACCTATTGGTAAATATTTTCATCAGCATAATATTCGATCGATCTTTTGTCCTTTTTTGTTTATAGAATGGATCAAAGAAACCATGAATCGTCTTCAACTACCCAAAAGTGGAAATCCTCCAAAGCTTTTTCTCGGTATAAATTTCTATGGCTATCGATACGATCGTATTCTTCCACCGCCACCTCAAGATCGGCCGCAGTATCATAATCGACACATACTTGCTCGTGATTACATTGACTTTCTGAGAGAATATTATAAAAAAGTCATGATCGTTTTCGATCGTCGTGCCCACGAACATATTACCATTCTCTATGGTAAAGCAACAAATCAAAATGAAAAATCTTCACCCGAAGTCGTGATTTTTTATCCAAGTTTGAAGTCAATTTATGATCGATTAGAATTAGCAAATAAACTTGAAGTGGGTGTTGGCGTTTGGGATGGTGGGCAAGGTTTCGATTATTTTTTTGATTTATTTTAAACGCAACTCGGTAACCTCAAAACAGATCATAAAAACAAAACAATTGAGAACACAAATTACAAATGTCATATGATTCGGTAGGAAAAAATACAAAGTGTAAATATAGGTTTTTTCCCTTATTGTTAATAGAATCTGTTTGACCTTTAATCAAAAATAACTTTGTTCTATGTTCAATCACGTTCTATTTTCTTGAATAAATTTATTTAGCATTCATTCGATGTTCATTGTATGAAGAACAATAAATTTGTCAATAATAGTTTTTCTCTCTTTGGTTTTTTACTTGCTTATTTTTATTTTATTCAAACGACAAGAAGAAGAAGAAGAAAACCAAAACAGTTAAAATATAATCATGTATATCTTTCAGATAACGGACAATCGTTCTGTTATTTGTTTCTAGATGTAAGAAATCTGAATATATCGAAGTGTGCAGTCAGGTCGTTCAACAACATCAAAAGGAAAACAAATACATAGAGTTGAGTTTTTTGTGCATGTTCTTTTCTCTCTAGATTCTATACAGATATAAATACAATAAAACAAAAAAAAACAGTCGATTGGTCTTTGAATTTATTCTTGTTATCATTATTTCTCTTTGATTTGAAATCAATCATTAACGATGACGGCCAAATCTTGTCGCCGGAATGTAATGTTTCAAATGGGGTCTCCAACCCTGATCAAATGCTTTTTGAAGAATATCAATGATCGCTTGCCGTGTATGTGCAGATATTGTATGAGGAGCTCGAGATGTACTAAATAGAGCACGTTCATGAAACTTTCGCTCTTCATAAGAATCAACTGATTCTAGTTCGCGATAATCATCATTTGAATTCGATAACTTTGATTCGAATTCTAGTAAATCTAATTTATAAAAAGAAAGCCAATGAATGGTCTAGTTATGTGAATCAAGTGAAAATTTGTTACCTTCTTCTTCTTGTGAGAGTGATTTTGAATTAGTATCATCATTGAATTGATCATAATAAACAGAACGACCGTTGAGAAAAGTGATACAAATAATAGAGAAAATTAGAAATTGAAATATTGAATGATGGTTCATATTTGTTTGGTTATTCTATTAAAATATCTAAAAAGACTCACAGTTATCTAAATGTCTACAATTCTTTGATAAACATTAGTCAATAACAAAGTTAAAACCCAAAAAACCCAAAAGTTACGTCAAAGAGATAACGATGTCATAGAAGAAGAAGAAAAAAAATCGACCTTTACCATTTTTTGTGATATAGGACGCTGTCCAAGGACAGTTTCGAGTGCCCGGTATTCCCTACAATTATGACTAGCTGCAGCTCTGGTCAGGAGGCGAGTCTTGATTTAGAGTTCTTCTCGCTCAATTGCTTGAGCTCACCATATATTCTAGCTATCGTGTAGTCAGAATACTTTCGAATGAGTAATCCGAGACAAAATAGCCGTTATTGCCTTGTCTAGGGTCTTTACATGGCTACTGGCACTAATATTTGAATACGGTATTTTTATGATAGCATGTTACCACACTACCATTCCGGCATGTGGGCTAACGATGTAATAACAAGAACAAAAAATGTTCTGATATGATGACTACTTACGAGTTGAGATTGGAAAATACATGATTCTTACTCATGTATGATTATATAGATGACTAAATACTTACAAACTATTTCGAAAGAATGAAGTCATATCATGTGTAATGAATACACAATGACTCTTCTCTCTCTGACATACGTACTTGAATAAACTGTAACATATTTATAGTTTCTCTTGTAACGCTATGAAAAAAAATTACGACTTTACTCAATAGACAGTTTCAAAACAAAACAGAATGAGAAATAACTACTAATTCTATATTGAAGAGCTATTTATTATTGTGTATATATACATATAAAAATGAATAAATTTGACTAATATGACTAAATGAAAAGCAAGAAAAAAAAGAATAAGGGAATAAATCCTCACCCACTTATAGAATTTACAATCTCGATGACTTCGATATGTAATGTTAACGGGGAAAAGAACAAAGATTGTAAAAAAGAAAAAAAGAGAGAGAGAAAACAAAATCCAAGAGTAAATTCATTTATTTCGATGATAAAAATACTTGACTAAAAAGCTAATCGGTTAATCTTTAAAAGAAATATACTGTGAATGATTAATCAAACTATTTTCTCATTTTATATTCAAAATCGTTAAACTCAATAGACGATTATTTTTCTTTATCAAATATCTCTTGTCGTCATTTGACGTCATAACATATGTTATGGACGCATGCATCTAAACAAACTAAAACATTATACTGACCTTTTATTTTCTCTAAAATATATTTATCCACCTCAAATCTACGTGTCAATTATATAATCTAACTAAAAATACGCTACAATAGTAATTCTCGTATGTGTTCGATCTTCTTTTTTTGTTGTTAAAGAATTTCTCTATTCCACCTCTTCAACTAAAATATTTCCACAAAAACAAAAGTCAATAACTCGAAGGACTCAATTGCGTCCTTCTATTTTGTACTTCTTTTCTCAACTCACTAAACAAGGCCGAAAGCATTTTGAAATGAACCTGTATCTATAATTTGCTTTTTTATACTAATCAAAGCTCCCCCACAAATGTGTTATTTTCGCATCTGATCTAACAAGGCCAATTCCTCTTGAGATTGACAAATTTTTTTACCTGAAGTCCTACGACTATCAAAAGACAAAACTATGCATGTTACGACTTTAAAAAAAGAAAAAATAATTACCTATGGCTTTTAATCTCGATTTGTCACATGTATTTTCGAGATCTATTTATTGACAAAATAAGATTCGACAATGATTTATTATGTTCGTCAGAAAAAAAAAGGATTTTGCAATAATGTAAAACGATAAAATACAAAAAGACATTTACGACTATTGATGTACTGAATCATGGAGAAATGGAGCAGAAATTGTTTGATAAATAAAAAATCAAACATTGAACAATTATTTTCATATCATGCCAGACAGTAATTCGAATGAATTTTTTCATCTGCTGAGACCAGTGTGAAGGCATTTGCCTTTCTGTAAATCCGTTGAGAATCGATTCTATTATTATATTTTTACATCGACAAATTTCTCATGAAAAAGCTAAAGTTTTATTTGACTTTGAAAACATTTTAGTCCAATGATAAATCAGTTTAGTCGTGATATGTTCAAATCTAGTCGATGGAACATCAGACAACGATGAAGAAAATCCTCTAGTCTCGTTCGTATGAAATTCTTTGATTTCAAACCATATCGAAAGCCTACTGAGTTGTCTGATAATAATTTTTTCTCTTATAAAACAAAGAAATAAATAAATCGTGCTTCTCATTTGAAGAAATTCAAAAAATGTTTTCATCTACATGTGTATTTTTTCAGTAGATAAAGATTTAAATCATTGAAGCACGATTTCGAACGAGCAAAAAAAGCTAAATTAAAATATTGTTTTTTTTGTTTTATTTTGAATTTCTTCTTTTTTTTCAGCTGTATTACCAAACGGTTTACAACAAAAACAATCTGTTTGTTATTTTCGAAATGAATTATTTAGTTGTAGCTGGTGCTGCGGCTGTTGTTGTTGTTGTTTGTGTTTGTCGTTGTGCTTTTCGTGATTTGGCTACTGTACCTTCACGAAAACCGTTTCGAAATCGTCGAAAGACAATCTTCAAATGCTTCATTCGACCTGTGCCGGTGGTTTTTCGTCGACGAGCTTTTTCACTCCATTGATATTTACGTGTTTTAGCCGATGGATAACCGCAAGCAGCGCAACGTTGACGTTGTAAATGATAAGATGAACGTCCACATCGACGACATAATGTATGAGTCTTGCAGTTACGTTTGCCGAATGATTGAGTACCCTTCGTCATTGTTCCGACGAAGAAATTCTATTCTAAAAATACGAATGAACAGAAAAACAAAGCGATTAGCTGCTTGTTGTCGAGGTTTAGTTTTTTTTTTCTTGATTCACTTTTGTGAAAAATAAAAACGATGAAACTGTCCATTTCTCATCGATGGTTATTTACATTTTAAATGGATAGGAGACTGATTGGTCGTTCTTATGACTCGATTGTATTTGAAAATTTTTCGATATTTTTTGGCAAAGATTTTCGGGAGAAAAATTAATTCACGACTTTTTTTTATTAAATTTCTTTGAGAAAATGTAGAAATGATTTTGAAAAACAGTTCATTTGAATTATAGCGACATCTATCAATGACGATAGACGTTTATAATGAAATCTTCGGAATAATCGAATCGACTTCTTGTAACTGTTTGATTTTCTCTTGATTTTGCTCGACAAATAATTTCGATAGTGAATGTAACGATTGTTCAATCTGTTGTTGTTGATCGATTCTCCCGCTGATTGTTGTTTCATTTGTTGAACTTAAATTCGTTCGAAGTTTTCGATTTGATTTCTTCTTGAAAATGAATTCATGAACACAACTTTCAATCGATGCTAAATAACGAAGAATATTTCGATCGTGAATAACTTCATTCGAGAGAAAAAATAAATTTCCTTGACAATTCAATTCAATGAATAGATTCGATATGATTGCATAAGCTCGATCTAAGATCTGACGGAGATTTGTCTTGGCAAGTTCGAGAGATTGAACATTGATGGTCAGTTCATTAACTGATTGCTGGAAAAGAAAAGAAAAAGCGAAGAACTTTGATGGTCATGATGAAAAGAAAGATTGGAGTTATAACTTCAAGTTTAGCAAATCGATCTTTGAGAAGAAATGAATCGAGATCATCTTTGGAAAACATTGCAGAAATAGACATGCGTTTTTGTTCGAGACTTTCATGTTGATGATTGAGCTATAAAATACGACTTTCTATACGCGTCTATTGAATAATAATAAGTCTTACATCGTTGATTAACTCGACAGCATATTGAAAAAGAGCAAATGATTGATCTTGTTCGTTGAGAAATGTTTCGATCGTTTGATTGAGAAGTTTTTCTTTGGTTAAATCCTGATGAAAATAATGTCGAAATACTCGACGGAATTCATCGGCTGTATAAGCATATTTCGTTCCCTCAGACCCTAAGATTGACGTCAAAAGAAAGGCGAACATGGATTCTATTCGTTTTACGTTCACCGGCCAAAAGTTCATTGAGTTGAATTTGTTCGTGACGTTGATCGATTTTCTTTAAAATGAAATTTTTCGACGCACTGTTATTCTGCAATAGTCGATCGAATTCGCGGAGATTTTCAAGTAATTTCCTTTCATCTTGATCATGCTGAGCACGCATTGAACTCATACGTGCAACTAAATTTCGTCTGAAAACAAGAAATTGTTCGTGATTGCTCTCGTACAATGATGTTTCACCGATTAGCAAAACTTTCGGAACATTGATTTGTCAATTGACGAGATTGATTCATTGTGTTCTGCATTTTTGTATGCAAACAATTGTAGTTTTCGGTTAATTGACGACGTTTGTCGAGCATATGTTTGATATCGAGACGTAATTGTGAATTGTCGATAGAGATTTTACTTAATTGAAGATTCATCTAGAGAATATTTGGTTGTTGTTTTGAGAGGGATGAGAGAAATATACAAACACGATGGAGTTGATCGTCGCGATGTTTTTCGATTAGTTTTCGAGTTGATGGCTTTGTAGGAGAAATCTGATCGATTTGAGTTTCTAGTTGTTTGATCTGAGAGACTTATGAATGGTAGTTTGTTTATTTTTCTTAGAGTTTTTATTTCTTATTCACTTGCTGACACATTGAATCAATATTTTTCTCTAATTGCCGATTATTTTCTTCGATTTGTTGAATATTTTTTACTAGATATTCATTATCTTTTAACGGACTTTTCAATGGAATTAAATGTGAACGTTTGAGTAATTCATTTTGAGATATTTTTTCTAATTCAATTAATTTTTCCTCGGTTCGAAGAGCATTTTGTGTACGTTGTAGAAATTGTTTTATCCGTAATTCTAACTGTCGATGAAGACTTTTCAATTTCATTTCTTCTTTCTTCAGAGCAGTCAATTGATTCGACTGTTCGTTTGGTTTCAATCGATCATCTACTTCTACTCGTCGACAAGTACAACATTCTTGAATATAATTATCAGTAGGTGTCGAAAGAAATTCTATGATGAAAATCAATGAATTGAAAGTGATTGTAAAAGATCTTCATGTCTACCTTCGACATGATGATTCGATGTAGACATAAGAAGAAAACTGAAGAAATGGATGAACTAAATTTACAAATCAATCTTTGTCATATTTTACCGCGTTTGATTTATAAATAGAATATTATTTATTTTTTAAACGATTATCAAATTACAAAAAGAAAAGATACAGAAGAAAATATATTCACATGAGATCAACGATTACGTTCTAAAACAAAGATTTTCTAATGAAATGTTTGTTTTTTTTTCAAGTCGAGAGTATTTACTAGAAGTAGATCGAGTACGTGATGATTTCGATGGTGGTGGTTCTTCGTTATCAACAACATCATCATTTTCTATAATACAGACATATTATCACGAATGATTTCAGTAATCGTTTTACTTTTGGTTGTTTTCTTTGTTTTAACTTTTCGTTTTTTACTTTTCGTTTGTTTCTCTTCATTGTCATTTGTTGTTACTTTCGTTTTTTTACGTTTCTCACGTCTTTCGTTCTCCACTGTTTCTTGTTCTCGTACAACATTTTTCCTTGTCGTCTTCTTTTTATCTTCTTTTACATCAGCAATCTCTGGTTGACGTTCAGTTTTTGATCGTCGACGTCGTTTTGTTTTTCTTCTACGTGCTGTCGATTGACTTTCATCATCCGAAGAATCATCTGCTGGACGTTCGACTGATTTCGATGGTTTGCGTTTACGAGTCTTTCGTCTGGATTCGACAGATGATTTTGTTGAAGTTTTTCGTGCAGCAGCAGCAGCGGCTTCTTGTTCAGCAATGACTTTTGTAGCACTTCGAGTCTTTCGCGCGCTGACAATAACTGGTTGTGCTTTCGGTTTAACAGCCATTCGTGATCGAATTTTTGGTTTATCTCTAAAAATGAATCAGTGTTTTTGACCTACGAAGATGAACAAAATCTTTACGTTGGTCGAGGATCGTTGTTTGCTGGTTTAATATGATTAATGATTAGAACATCATCATCTGGTATTTGTGGTCGAATGTAAATCGTTTGTTCTTTGTCGATTTGTTCGGTTTTAACATTGTCAAGTAGAAATGTTTGACCAAAACGACGAACATCATCAAGAGGTTTTTGCATATCATTAGTACGCAATCGATTTTGAGCAATTGGCACGACAATTGTTTTGAATCGTTCGTCATTAGCTTCATTTTCTTCGGATACTATAGTTGGTTCTTGAAGAATAGTTGGTGAAAAACATAATCGAGCGGGAATATGTGGCTGAGAATCGACTAGTGAAGTTTCTGGGCCAAGTTGGCGATGATGATGATGGTGAGCAGGAGGATGAGCACGATAGGTTCCATTTGGTTCGTCATCATCACCACCGTAGATCAATGTATCTTCAGGTTTGACAACAAATGTTGTATCAATAAAATCCAATGGTTCACGTGAAGCACTGAGAGGAATGATATGGATACCAGATTGATTTTCTTTTCGAAAAACGGAATTTTCTTGATCGATAGAAATTCGACATTTGTTCGATTGAAGTCGAGATTCTACATGAAAACGAAGAAAAACTTATTCATAAAACAATTTGTTTTACTTCGAATCATTTGAGTCAATAGTGGAGTTAATGTATTGCCATTCTAGAAAAATAAATCAACGAGTGAAGAACTTTTTCGTTTTCGTTACTAATAATTTCGAAACATGTTGTTTGCCATCGCTTTCTTCTTCTTCGATTGTTGCAATGTTCGTTGCGGGACTTTTTTGTACAATTTTTGGGAAATTATTTCGAGAACGAATATCACCAGGATTCAATAAATGTCTTTCAATAAAATCAAAACATCTTTTTCTCTCTCTCTGTCTCTTTTGTTTAACATACTGATCCATAACTGCATGAATTTCTTTCCAATGATCAGCTTCTTCTCGTATGATCTCTTGAATAGCATCACAATGTTCTTTGATAATCGTTCGTACACTCATCATTCTCTAATCAACGATAAACAAATTCGAGATAAAAAAAAAGAAACGATCAGATTTTTACATTATCAAAATAGATTCGAAGCGATTGAGAAGCTAACTCAATCATATTATCAAGTACACGTAATTTATCATGACATTTTAATAGACGTTGATTACTCTCATTAATATTTTCATCGATTTCAATATTACGTGAAAATACACCTTTAAGTTGCTTTTCAAATTGTACTAAAATATCAAAAGAAAAGTGTATTACTTCGTACGAAATTGAAATCATCTATACCATTGATACTAAATTTGATCAATCTACGAGCAACTTGATATTTATTTCGAGTTGATTCGAATTGCATTCGATTCCATGTCAAAGGAATTTCGAATACAGTTCGATTATGAATAATCATAAGTTATTGAAATAGAAAGAACAATATAAAACAACAATTTTGAAATTGAATTCACTTATCAAAAGTAATCGATTGAATTTATCCAATAAATTTTCTTTACGAATAACATTATATTATAAATCTATGGTCAAGCAATGCTGTCTATTATAGACATCTATCACGAACTTCATATTGTCAATATCTAATATATCGCTATTGACCAATGGAAATTTTTTTGTCGTAACATAACATTTTCTTGTTGTGTTGTTCTGTCACTGCTCGCTTGCTGCGGAACGGTTGCCGACAAGCATCGCAAACTGTTTGTTAGAGTAGGTGTTTTTTTCCTTCGTTCTTTTTGTATCAGCTTGAGCATACGTCGTCACACTTGTCGAACGTTGTCGATGTCGATGTGTCATAGCTAACAAGTACGCACTTATTTTTCATGTCAAATTTTCTTTTTTTTTTCTTAATAATTTTTCTTCTTATTATTAGAATAAATTGAAGAGAAAAACAAAACAAAGTCATCGTTTCAAATGTCTGATAATGTGATAGTCAAATTTTCCTCATCGTCGCCTACACCCGTTCATACACTCTCTCCGAAATCTTCATCATCATCACCGACACTCTCATCATCAATTGATATCGATGACTACGAAATCAAGACCGAATCTAATTCAGATCTTCCATTCGTTTCGAAGAAGAAGCTCATTCAATTCAAGCCAACACATCATGATATTTTTCATTCATCAAACTTTGCTGGACCATCATTTAAACAAATTATTCTCGTTATAATCATGTTTCTCTTAGTAACATCACTGTGCTCATATTTATACAAAGATTCATTGATCAACATTTTACTTATACTCGAAACTCTACCCTGGTGGTGGACATCATTATTTTTCTGTGTATTATTCACTCTTGTTTCGCTCCCATTTGCGTGGGGTATGCGCTCTTATTGTTAATATCAATTGAAAATATGTGACCGGTTTTTTTTTCTCTTATGTTTAGGTTATATTCTTCTCAATATCGCCTGTGGTTTTCTGTATGGTCTTGTTTACGGTGTGATATTTATTATTATGTACGCAGGTATTGGTTTGTCGATATCATTTTATGTGTGTCGATTTATTTTAACGCATAATTATTGTGTTATTAAAAATCTTAAAACAACATTTGATAACAGTGAAATTATTCAAACATTAATTAAAGTTCTCAATTGTGCAGATGGATATAAAATTATTTTTCTAAGTCGTCTTACGCCTGTAAGCATGCTAATTGTTTGTCAAGATACGTCATTTTATTTTATTTTATTGTTTATCTTAGATACCGTTGGGTCTACAAAATGGTTTCTATTCGATAAGTAATGTCCCATTTCGAACCTATCTTTTCTGGTCGTTATGCGGTCTTATCCCAACTCAATTTATCTATTGTCTACTCGGTTCACGTCTTCATTCGATGACAGACTTGATTTTAATTGATAAACGAACGAAAACAGTTGGAATTATTGTTGGACTATCCGAATGTGCGATGACAATTGTGTTAACATACTATGTTTTTCATACAGCTAAACGAGTACTCAACAAATTGATACTGGAAACAACGGCATCAAGTGAAAGTTTAATGGCTGCTAGTGAATAGGTTCATTGATTGGATGTATTTGTTTGCTACATATATTGTTTCTTGGTTTTTTTCCTTCTTTTTTTTTCGAAATAAAACAAATGAATCCGTTGGATTTTATTTCAGATGAGTCTTTGGTGTGATAAATATCAGCCAAAAACTTTCGATGAACTTGATTTTCAATTAGAACAAGCTGAATTATTGAAAAATATTGTAATACGAAAACATTCATTTTTGAGAATTTCCGTCACTAAATAAAAGCCGTATTTAGATAAATAACGGTGATTTTTCACATTTGTTAATCTATGGTCCGAATGGTTCGGGCAAAAAGACGCGTATCAGCTGTTTACTTCATGCTCTGTATGGAGAAGGCGTGCGATCATTACGTCTTGAAAATCATGAATATACAAATTCATCGAAAAAGAAAATCGAAATCACAACAATTGGCAGTCATTTTCATACACAAGTCAATCCAAGGTTCGCACTCATAGTTTACGATGATTCATTCGTACGAATGTAAAAAAAGTTCGTTTCTTATTTACTAGTGATGTTGGTATATACGATCGGATTGTTATTCAAGAATTAATTAAAACAATTGCTCAAACAAAGCAAATAAATAGTCTCGAACAGCGGACATATAAAGGTGTATATTAATATTGATTGATTTGTGTCTAAATATTGATTTAATCAAATCATTTCGTTATTTATTCATTTAGTTGTTGTTATTGTTGAAGTTGATCGATTGACACGTGACGCTCAGCATGCTCTACGACGTACGATGGAAAAATATATTCAAACATGTCGAATTATTCTTTGTTGTAATTCGATGTCACGAGTTTTACAACCGATTCGAAGTCGATGTTTGACTGTTCGACTGCCAGCACCGACGAATGATGATGTTTGTCTTCTTTAGAAGGAAAAAAACCCGCACCATTCGATTTGGTTTAGATCAAGAGAATCTTGAAAAAAGTCGCACATTTCGAATGTATACAATTGCCAAATGAATTAGCAGAACGAATTTGTGAGAAAAGTCAGAGAAATCTTCGACGAGCTTTGCTAATGCTTCAAACATGTACTACACAGTTCAATAGACTACCGTTGAGCAAAGATCAAGAAGTTCTTGAACCGGATTGGCAAATTTATTTACGAGAGACTGCTCGAATGATTGCAACACAACATACACCACAACGGTAAAAATTGTCTTTCAAACTCACAATCTCGAATCGATCAAAATTGTTTTGTTATAGAATTCTCGAAGTTCGTGAACGTCTCTATGAATTAATTGCACATTGTATTCCGCCTGAAATCATTTTTAAAGTATAATCATAGTCATTTTTCTTTCATTCGTTCGTTTGTTTTTAATTCACTATCTTAGGGTTTACTCGATGAATTGATAAAAACTTCTGAAGAAATTTTTAAAATACCAATAACACAACTAGCAGCTGAATACGAACATCGACTTCGACAAGGTTCGAAAGAAATTTTTCATATCGAAGCATTCATTGCAAGATATATGTGTATCTATAAACAACATATCGAAACACTTGCTTCTGATTTAAGTATTTAATTTTATAATTGTTGTTTTTTGTATCTGTTTAATCTCGAATAAAATTCATCCGTGGTTAATTCACTTGACTCTCACCATCAAGGAAATAAAAAAAGAAAAAAAAAGAGAGAGAGAAAGGTAGTTTGACCGTTATGTGTTGTTAATCTTCACGGTCAAACGTTCGAGTTGGATGAGCAGAGAGAAATAGAGAGAACAAGTGATATTTAGCAATTCATTTATTTGCACGATAGATAGAACATGAAGTCTTATCTTTTGTACATCGTATTTAGCATTTTATATTTATCCATCAAAGCCGATGGTGAAACAACAATTGTACCGACTGAAACTACAGTTGCTGTTGTTGTTCAAGATACAACTACTATTGAAGTAATGGAAAATTCAACTGTTCCACAGATAACTGAAGCAATTGTACAAGATACAACTCAATCTGTATCAATCGTAGTTTCAAACAGTACGATTATTCAGAAATTAACATCGAACGTGTACGTTGAACCACCAATGCATCCTCGTGGTTATTGTATTCGTTCGGATTTACGATGTTCTACAATTCGTCGTTGTTGCAAAGGTCCATGTGATCTTATCAAAATGAAATGTCCATAAAAAAACTCTCATCTCAAAATGAATTCAATTCATCACAAACTTTATTGTTCGTCTTTTCTTTCTGTCTGTAGTTCTTTTTTTTTTCAATTTTCTTCATTCAATAAATTTTCTACTAATCAAATGTCTTTGATAACTAACGACATCTATGATAAATCAATACTATTCATGTGTTGTCCTACCAGTACAGTATAAACAAAGAACAATATTGATTTATTTTATTCCTTGCATCACGGGTAGTAGAAGATTTTTGTTTTCTTATAAGAAAAAAAACGAAACAAGATTTCATGGCAACTCGAACGTCAACTCGAACAACAAAAGCTGTTAAATTTGTTGATACAGTTGAATCTGATGAAGACGGGCAAGGTGATGACGGAGGAGAAGAAGAAGATCTTAGAAAATCATCTTCAACTCAACTAAAAGCCGATGGTAAGAAATCTCGAGGTCGACCGCCGAATTCTCGTCGAAATCGTTCGAAAAACGACGATGACGAAGAATGGAATGCAGGTAACGAGCAAGCTGATGCCAATGAAGACGAAGAAGACGATGATGATGATCAAGATGATCAAGATGACATCGATGAAGAAGGAACAAAAAAACGTCCGATTAATCGAACGACAAATTCTGTTTATGATTTCGGGTAAAGATAAAGATAAAAAAGCGAAGACAAATTTCGAATAAAAACATTTTTCTTTAGGGAAACAAATAAAAAATGGACGAAAACAACTCCACAACGATCGAATTCTTTAGTGAAAAACAATGTTACTGACAGTGGCAAACCCATGGAAAAACTCATGTGTTCATATTGGTAAATATTCATTTTTTTTCCATTTTCTATCTACAATTAATTCAATGTTTAGTAATTATACAACAACAAAAAAGTATCTTCTTCAACGACATTTAAAATCTCATTCAACCGAACGACCACATAAATGTACGGAAAATATTTGTCAAAAAGCAAAAGATCTATTTGGTATTTTAGGTGCTTATTGCGATCGATCATTTAAAACAACAATTCAACTAACAAATCATGTCAATACACATCTAGGTGTCAAACCATTTCAAGTAGATTCGAATCGATTTGTTTGGATTTCGAAACCAAACTTTCGTTTTTAGTGCAAATTCTGTTCATTTTCATTTACAACAAGTGGAGAATTGATTCGACATGTTCGATATAAGTACGAACGGGAAGAAAATTGAGTTTGTTTTCTCATGAAATATCTTTAGACATACTTTGGAAAAACCACATCGATGCGATGAATGTGGTTATGCAACGGTTGAACTAAGCAAATTACGACGACACATTCGAACACATACAGGCGTAGGTTTTATTCGAAGAAAACAAAACTAAAGATTTTTCATTTTCTGTCCATAGGAAAAACCATATGCTTGCCCGCATTGTTCTTATTGCAGTCCAGATACGTTTAAACTTAAAAGACATCTACGTGTTCATACAGGTTGAATTAAAATGAATTCGAAAATGTTTTTGTCTATCGATTAATTCTCTAGGAGAACGACCGTATCAATGCACGATTTGCAATTTCCGTTTCACTCAAAGCAATAGTCTAAAAGCTCATATGCTAACCCATCAAGCCGAAAAGCCTTCATTTCCATGTTCGTATTGTCCATCGGTTATGGCACGAAAGTCCGATCTTCGCTATCATATCAACAAACAACATTCACGTCAAACCGAACCATTGCCTTGCAATAAATGCGACGAAGATTTTCCCGACAAGTAATTTCGTTCTGTCTTTCGAATTCAACGCTCTCAAATTTTCCTTTTCTCGTTTTGCAAAACAGATACACTCTACGTATGCACGGCAAAACACACAAAGGTCAAACAATACACTCGTGTACGGATTGCGAATTTTCTGCGAACACAAGTCAACAATTAGACGATCATATGAATAAACATCGTGGCACACAACCGTTTCAATGTAGCGAATGTGGTTTGATGTTCGCTGCACGCGCTGATCTACGCGCTCATATCACTCGAACACATCGAAATGCCTCGACAGTCATTCAAACGACCGCAACACCGATGACACCGATGAACCGTCGTCCGCACCGACGTGCTGCTTCGTTGCAACATCGATTTATCGGCCGATCTTCGACGATCGATGACGAGAATGACGAAGAACACGACGATGAATTCCGTTGTCGAATCTGTCAACGACAATTTACCTCGGCTCGTTTACTCGACCGACATATCTACGCTGTACATCAAGCAAAAAATGATTATTATTCCGAAGGTAATTATTCGAATGAGAACAATGCCGAAGAAGATGACGTTCGTGATTATGCCGATGATGAACTCGAACCGAACAACGCCAATCGTGAACAAGAATTGCACGTGAATGCAGCCGATGTCGATGAAGAAGAAGAAGAAGATTTAGCTGCTAATGTCGAGGATATAGCTGAAGGTGATGAAGAATTCGTCGTCGCTCCAACAATCAAATCGATTTCTTCGGCGAAAAATAAATTGAGAAAATTCGACGAACAAGACAATTCACCGAATAAGAAAAGAACTAATCTCAATCGACGTGAGTTCTCTGTCATTTGTCTTGTTGCTTAGAGCGTCACGATTTTCTCTTTTTTTTTAGGTACATCAAAATCCAACGATGATGACAAATCCGATTATGATGTCTTTGGTTTTGACGGATAATTATCTTCTCTATTTTAATCATTTCATGTTTTTGTTTATATCTAGTAGTATTTCTTCTTTGTTTGTTTGTTTTGTTTTGTATTTGTTTCTCATCGTCTATGAATAGTTCAAACGCATTTTTGCGTTTAGAAAACATTTAAAAAAAAGACGCCACATAAACACATTATTTCTTTTCGTTTGTTCATTTTTCTTTTCTCTTTCGAAGATAATATATACTCTTATTGTATCCAAGATTAATCAAATAATCTTCTTTGATTTCCTTCGTCTTTTTAGTCAGTTCATTGTTTTGATGAAGAAAAAAACTCATCTAACCAAATGATGAATAACAATTGTTTTGTATATTGTAGATTGACAATGGGTGGAATGAAAATCTTGTCAATAACGAATATTACCATTGCAGTTTTTCTTATTTATTTGTTCTATACAGGCAGAACTTTCTATGCAATGTTTCGTTTGCCTGAATGTGATAAGAATAACAATTGTCTTTTGCCGTATTCAGAAAAGAATTTCAAAGTAAAAAAGAGATTTAGTTTTCGATAATCTCGTTCAAGTTTTTTTTTCTTTTTTCGAATAGTTGTTCAGTTGTTTATCGACAAGTCCGACACAACCTCGGTCGATGACTGATTCGAAATGTGTGACACTTTTGCAACTAGATCGGTTTCAACTCGATCAATCTATTGAAAAGTAACGAAATTTGTTTTCAAAGAAAATCTTTTTCTCTATAAAACTTTCAAATAGAACAATTCAAATTCCATTAATCAAACAATTCCGTCAGAATACAACGTTTTATATTCATTTCTATGTTTATCACAGTTCGGATCCGTTTCAAGACCGATTGCATATCTATCGTCGTCGATTGATATCGAAATATCTCGTTCCACAACAGAATTTTCTCAATCTTCTTCAAGAAAAACTCCCATCGAGTCTCACAGGTGTTACCGATGACGATGAAAGAAAATCTTCAAATCAATCATCGTCAACTATTCCTGTAACTCACGTTCTCAATCGAGTGATTTTCCACGGTATCTATCAAAAATTTCCTCTCAATCGTCTGGAAATTCCTCAGGAAATCTACGATTTACTTCAACTCTATTCTCAAACAACCTACGGACCGTTGATAACTTCCGATTTGTTGACAACACGTCTTCGAGATTATCAATTAGTGAATACATCGAACGATAATCTTGAACTAACGTTTGTTTACAATGCCGTTTCGATCGGTCGAATGCGTCTGTGGATTAATTTCGAACGAGCTTTGGAATCAACGCGAGCCTACGGATTTTCTGATAAAGAAATCGATGAAATCAAAGGCATTTTCGCTGATAACAATTTGCCAATATTAGCTTTGACATTTGTTATCGCGGCTTTTCATGTAAGTGAAAGTGGATAAGTTGGTTTTATGTAATTATAATGTTTTATTTTTAAAGACTTTATTCGACTTTTTGGCTTTTAAAAATGATATCAACTATTGGCGACATCGAAAGACAATGGTCGGCCTCTCATTTCGAACAGGTGGATTACACACTTTCGTAAAATTATTTTAATTCTTTTTTTTTATTATTGAAATCTAGTTCTCTGGCGTTCGATTAGTAATGTTATTGTATTTCTTTACCTGCTCGATTCAGGTGCTAGTTTATTAGTCGTTATTCCATCGGGAATTGGCTCGCTAATCGAAGTAAATCTTTCGTAATGAAATCAACTCTTTTTCTCAAAATTCTGATGTTTAGATTTGGAAAGTAACTAAAGCATTGAAAATTAAAATTCGTTTTAACGGTTACAAACCCGTAGTCACTGTAAATTTGCCTATTCGAACATGAATTTCTATTGATTTGTCTCGTTAATCTAGTTCGGAGAAAGCTCGAAAGAAGAAGAAGATACGATGGCACATGATTCAACTGTAAAATCAAATCTTTTTCTTCACAAAAAAATCAATTTCAAATGATGATTTTCTAGGCAATGCGATATCTCTCCTATGTTCTCTATCCGCTTTGCGCTGGTTTAGCTGTGTATTCATTAATTTACAATACTCATAAAAGGTAATCATCGAAAAAGAAATTCTTTGAAAATCGTTTGACGAAGATTTATCTAGTTGGTACTCGTGGATAATCAATTCGCTTGTCAATGGTGTCTATGCTTTTGGTTTTCTGTTTATGATGCCGCAATTATTTCTTAATTACAAACTGAAATCAGTTGCTCATCTACCATGGCGAGCATTTATGTATAAAGTAAATTGAATTACAGTACAAAAAAGAACGACGAAAATTTTGAATGAATTTACTAGGCGTTCAATACGTTTATCGATGATCTATTTGCGTTTATAATAACAATGCCGACTGCTCATCGTCTAGCATGTTTTCGTGATGATTTCATTTTTCTTATTTATCTCTATCAACGATGGTAAAAACACTCATTGATTGATTGTTTCTCAATTGTGTTCATTTGTTCTTTGCTAGGCTTTATCCAGTCGACAAGACTCGTGTGAATGAATATGGTGAAAGTTTTGATAAACCTAAAACTGAATAATAAATTTTCTCGTTGAAAACGAATAAATCAAATCAATATCCTCTTACTATTTGTTGTTGTTGTTTCAGATATGACAATATGAATTCAACAAATTCATATCTCTATCATTCGACATTAAACCGTTTTCCTAATTCTCAACAATTAAATGATCTAAATTCGACACGTTCATCAACAACATCTTGTTCAACATCTCATTGTCTAAGTAATCAATGCCTTGAATGCACGACTATCCTATCAACACGAAATCTCAATCCATTCATTGATCAAACAACGAATTCATCTTCCTATGTACAAAATCACTCGTATCTGTCAACTAATAGTGTCTTAGAGAATTCGAATCATGAAGAACAAACCACAACAACAACGAGAATACTTTCGATGAATATTCCAGTTGAAAATAGTAATCATCATCATCATCATCATTCATCATCGATATTGAACATTGAAATCGATGATAATGAAGAACGAGATCATGCATTGGATAATGAATATAATGAGCAATTGGAGGTGTTCGTAGGATTTTATCGACCGGGAGAATATCAACGAGAAACAGTCGAAGATGATGATGAAGCCGAAGAGGAGGAGAGTGAGAAATCTGATGCACAGAAAAAAGAAGAACAGGTAGAGTACAATTGCATATTTTTTTTCGTCTTCTTATTTTTGTTGTTTTTTTTAAAGTCAATAAGAGAATTAATCAGTGATGATGACGAAGGAAATGAAGATCAAGATTTTATTGAAGAAGATTTTGGTCCTAATCAAGACGATGACATAGATGCAGCTGTTGCACCTGATCCCGACGAACAATTCAATCCTAATATACTCGAAAATCCATCTCAAAACGAACTAATCCATCCGAATGATCAGCTTCTTCTCATTCAAATCGACGAAGATGAAGATCAAGGTTTCGGCGCTCAATTCAATGACGATTGCCAATCGAGTGATGATGAAAATAATCATCAATCGACGTTATCATTGAATGTAAATTCGAATTTATGTCACGAAAAATTTTCATCAAAGAAATTCTCTCTTCAATATTCACAATCGACTGTCGAATTAAATCGAAAGAAAGTCTCTCGACAACGGTTTTTCTCCTTGCCAAATCTGTCGATCGATTCACGAGATTCATTCGAAAAAATCGAACATTTCATCATCGATGATCAACAACAACCACCACCACGAACAACAATATCAACGTGTTTTGTTAAGAAAAAATCGCCCGATGACAACGAACAAATCAACAGTCGAAAGAAGAAATTATTACGAAAATCTTCGGAAGAAATTCTCGAAATATCAAATCAAGATTCGCCTTCGCAACAGTTCATTGTTGATGATGCTGTACGAGATGTTGAACGACGAGTCATGCTATTCGATGATGAACAAGCACGAGTCATGGATAATCAATCATCAATCGAACAAATTGTGGTAAAAAGAAAGAAAAAACTATGCCTTTCAACTCAAGATTTGTTTCTTTTCAGCAATATTTTCAAATCAATATTGAAATTAATTCAAATATTCAATTGAAACATTCGCCAACAAATGAATTCTTATTAGATTATTTGCAATATCGAAGTCAAATTGGTAAATACAAATTTCTATTTTCTTCTTGAATCATATTCCTATTCGATGATAGATATCTCAGCAGATGATTTACAAGATCATCTTCTTCAATATCCCGAATATTCTTCGAATATTCATTGTCGATTTTTTCCTTTTTGGCCTCCACGCGATGTCGATCTCATGCAATGGTTATCTCATTGGATAAAACAAGGTAAATCGAGTTTCTTTCTTCGAAATTTCACTTCGAACTTTCCTATCAGGTGCCTTGCCCGTCGCTGTTATGAATATGGATCGTGTACATACATCAAAATCATCGAATCATTCATCTTGGCAACATCGTCTTATCTATGGTATCGAACCGCGTGCTATCTACCTCATGAATCCAATTCAAATTCAATCGCCTCAACAAGTCTACGAACAGCTCACTGTCGATTCGATAACTTCGATATCTCGTCAAGATATTCTTCAACGATACTATCATTCGCCGATATCATTAACGCCGTTGACTCAATCGAAAGAATTTGCTGATAAACGTTGGCAAACAATGAACGTTCTTGGACAAGTTGTTCATGTTCTACGGGAAGATCGACAATTGAAAGACAATGAAACACGCAATATATCCTATCGACCTATTGTTTCACATGTTCGAATACCATCAACATGTTCATCAGGAATTTTAATCTTTTCCAAAGATTATAATCAACTTTATCAAACAATGGACTTACCATTGAGACAATAGAATAACTTTTTATTTTGCTAGTTTACGCCGGTTGTCTGTATATTTATGCGAAATTCTTTGTTTTTTTTCTTCTTCTCTTTTTTGTTTTCGCAGTCATGACTGTCATCATGCTTTCTTTATCGAAAGTAACGATAAAATACTTATTTCTCAAATAAAATTTATTTAAACCTTATTTTTTTATTTTATTATCAACAACAAAAAGAAATACACATATATCTATATATCATCATAACTCATAGACTAGATTGACATATCAATTGATAATGATATAGTTCGTTCCCACGATCTGCTCGATTTTCTTGAATATGAAAGAACATTGCTAATTTACTGAATATGTCAGATGAAAGGACATAAGATAAGGAACTAGGTCTGTTCGATAGTTAATATTCTTGTATTTGCTAATAATTTGTTTAGACGAAATGCATAACGAACTGCAAAGATCTACGAAAGAAGAAAAAAAGATAACGAATCGATAAAAAGATCGAAATTTACTTGTAATAATGATGCTGTCAAACAAATAATTATGAAAATAATTCCAACGATTAATCTTTTAGCAAAGCCGAGATATGAAATTGTAATAATAACATCATCGATGAGAATAATGATAACAATGACAATGATTAAAAGAAGAGAAATAAAACCAAGCCATGCAAACTAGGTTCAAGAAGAAAAGTTTGAAAATTGTTTTGATATTTATTCGAACAAAAAAAACAAAAGAACATACAATAAGTAGGCCCGTTTGATAATAACGATAGGTAACTAGAAATCCAAAACTGTAGTAGATGGTTGAAATGAGAATCGAGACTAATCGTGAACTGTTATTAGGAGATTGACTTGTAGTTGAATCGTCAGTAACAAATGAATGAATAACGAAGATAAAATTCGTAAAACAAAGAAACTAAGAAAAGACAACAATACTTTCACTTTCAATAAGAAAAGAAATAATAAGAATTTACTAATAGAATTCCGATTAAAATCAGAAGAATTTTTCGTGTTTGATTAGCTGATGGCTGTTGTTGTTGTTCGTATGTTGAAGATTTATCGATCTTTTCTGACGAGATTTTAACTTGAAGTTCCATTTATATCTGTATAATAAGCCTTTCCCCTTTCTTTTCTTTACATACAAAAGGAAAATTAATGATTAGTAGTAGTATGGGTATATACAATGTCAAAAGGAATCGAGCGGTTGCTTTATTAATATTACTCTTGTTGTAAGCTAAACAAAGAAACGGCAAAAAAGAAAAGAAAAGAAAAGAATCAAAAGAATTAATTCATTTGCATCGTATCCAAAATTATGATGATAAAGAACAGGGAAATAAGGTTTGTCCTGTTTGTTCCTATATAGTTTATTAAGAAAATATCTATGGGGATATGTCAGTGTTTGTCCTTGATTCTAAAGAACATAGTTTACCGAACCTTTTTGTCTAAATTGAACGAGAAGCGAATCTTCATTCACTTAACTAATATTTGATTTGATTCTATTCTACAAGTCAAATCCTGTTATCTCTGACAAAATGACCTTGAATCTAATCTCATATCATTCATCACTTTTCTAGTCGATAATTATTCTACAAATATCAATTTTATTGATGTTTTGTTTTTCTTCATGTCCCAATAGAAAAGTCCGAAGAATATAAATTTATAGTTCCTTTTTCAATTGAGGACGAATAACAATAGATGCACACAAACACGAAGATAAGAATGTTGACCTATTTTGTTGATAAAATCTATTCAAATTTTAATCATTTACAAACATGTTTCTTCTTTGTTATTTCCTTCAACTAGTTCTTCTATTGAAATTTTCTATTTGCACTCAACTATGCGTAGATAATTGTCAAGTTGAGTATGATCTTTACGGAACGTTTACTCTTCCATCTGGATGTTCGATGATCCAACGAGATTATTGTTATGTATTAACTATTTTTGACTATGTCAAACAAACGGTTAAGGTTGAATTCAATGCTGATTTTGATAATGAAAATCGAACAACAATTAAAATCAAATCAATTTTTAGTCTCGAAGAACCAGAATCTATTGAACATCTTCTCAGTTATACATGTTCGACAGGCGATCATTGTGATATCGAATATATTCGAAATCTAACCGTACAACGATCAGCACCTGATGCATGTCAAAGACTTCGTTCGCAATTGATCGACTATCTCGATCCACCTCCACTATCAACCGAACGAGATTGTTATATCAACGAACAAACAACTTCGAAATGTCAACGTCCATGCGAATTTATCTATAAAAGTTCAAGTGAAATTTCACGTTCATGTAGTGGCGATCTTGAACTAACGTTTGAAATGATTATTGAAAAATCGAGGCCAATTAATCAATCAGAGTCAGACGATTCTCAACGAACATGGTCATTCTCTTGTACGACTTCGAATTGTAATGGAAGGCAAATGCAAGATCAAATTGATAATCTAATTCATCTGAATAGAAAACCATGTTTTTTCTCGTTCGATGACGATCAACCGACAACAACTACTGTTCCTTTGAAAGCTCAATCGGTGTCTTTTCAGTTAGTAATTATATTTCTTTATTTAAGTCTGATTTTTATTTTGTAATTAAATAAAAGAAGAAAAAAAAAGATATAAATTAAATTAATAATCAGAAATTAGTAAAAAATTTTTATTCTAAAACGTAAAAAAAACTAAATTCAATAAATAAAAATCAATAAGATATACTTACATCGATTGGCATTTGTTTTTTGACGAGAAAACTCAAATCAACAAGTAATTCATCAATTGATTTTAATGACAAATCTAAATGAAAACATAGATTTCAATTTCAATTTCAAATTCATTAAATTTTCTCACGTTTTGATTGTTCATTTTTCGACAGATGCGTTCGATAGTTTTCCAAGACTCGATCCTAAACATTCGACATAAACATCATAGACAAATAACAATTAATTCAAATTACATGACGATATTCGAGAAATGTGAGAATTTGATCTAATGAAACGTGCGATTGCTTTTTCGGATAATAAACTGTTGTCAATGCATCTTGTAGGAACGTCCATTTGTGTCTTAGATGAAGTAATTCATTAAAATAACGATAATCCGAAAAGAATGAATCGTTGTTGAAACTTAATGTTCGTGATGGTTCGAACATGTTATAAGCATATCGTTGACGATAATCAACGAGTGTTTTAGCTGATAGGAAATTTTTTTGAGCAAGATTCGAATGAAGTATATTTGCATCATGATCAAATCGTTCGAGACATGCTTTCAAACGTTTCATCTAAAAGATACGTTCGAATATTGATCGTCGAAATTCGAAAGAGATATGTGTCTTACTTTCAATTGTCGACGATATTCAATATATTTGAAAATAGTTTCACTTCGTTGTTTAATTCGTTGCACAGCATCATTGATCAATTTTGTTGCTTGTTCATGTGCATCACAAGCTTGTCTATTAATAAATTCAGCAACTTCATTGACACCTTGCTGACGATTGGAAGACATTTGCTCGGAAATCGATTTCATATCGTTTAAAAGAGATTTTCGATGAGACATGAAACATAAATAACAGTATTGTTGCTGACAATGACAACAGATAAGTTCGCTAATTAAACGGCATGCGGGTGACGAACAAATTTTGTCTATCGAACTAGACATAGCTGTTATTGTTATCGAACGATTAGAATAGAAAATAACAACGAATGTATATCGATTCGATTCGACTACGACTATTTTATAGAAAGAAGAAGAAAAAGACGAAAAACAAATCACGATCGATCATTGTTTATTTCAAAAATAAGAAAAGAAAAATAAATTCTTGTTCAAATAGAATTCTAAGCATCGACTGTAAATAATGTTACGTCGAGCAATTGCAATTGATTATTAGCTACGAATTGAGCTAGTGGAAATTTTCGACGCGATGGTACATCGTCGAATGTTTTCTCTTCTATGATTATTTCATCGTCGGATTCATAAAGTAAGAAAATATATCGATGTTGTCCTGTTCCAGGTCGTGGTCCTGGACCCGTATAAGGACCTAAACAATTCGATAGATTTAGTAGAAAATCGAACGAAAATATGAATACGTACAGACAGGTTGTCCGTCACTACCATCGGTTTGCTTGAAATTAGCTAAAATCCAATGAATAAATGGACCAGTTATCGGTTGTTCCGATGAGGGTGCATCGGGATCGATCATTACCTTTTGTTTGTTGTTTTTCGTAAATAAATCAAAAAAAAACTCAGTGAATTTCAACTTACTAATGTTCGATATTGGTCGTTGTCCGATGGATTTGTAATTTGAAGATTTGGTTGTTGTTGTGCTTCTTCTTTAGTTAAATTATTTTCTCCATTTATTTGTTGATTATTATATGAAATTTGTAATTGATTTTTATTATTAACTCTTTGATTTAATTGATCAATTAAATAACCAACATCCGAACTAACTTCACCACTCATTTTCGTATGCGAAATCTCTCAAAATGAAAACTTTCACTTTTTTATGTACGGAGTTTTTTTTGGTTTTATTTACAAAAGATAACAAAACATTCTTTCGCCAAGGTTATCAATGAAAATATTTTCGTTTTCTTAAAATTTTTATTTTATCAATATAAGCCAAAAAAGGATTACAAACTAGAGAACTAATGCAGGACTAAAAATAAAATCAAAAGCCGATTATGATCTTTATCTGTTTGTTAGCCACGCCAGATTTTCTTATTACTATGGTCTCTCGCTGCTACACCTAAGAAAAACAATGCATCGGGATATTTGTTTGTTAAAACTTGTAGATCGTATTTATTTCGCCAGAATAATGATGAAACACGTTTTTGAAATTTGGCTAAAACAGTATTGACGGGCTGTTCCAAAAAATCAGTATTCAACGAAGCTGCACCACCTTCCATAACGATTCGATTACTATCATAAATAATCGTAAATTTATTTCCTACAAATTTATAATTCTGTTCTATTGTTCCATTAACCCATTCGTTTGAATCGCTATCAAAGATAGTCAATGATGCTTTATACATTGCAGCAGTTATTTTAGCTTTTAGCCGAGCAAGTAATTTTTTGCCATTATCAAAAAGTCGAACATCATGTGTAGCACCAAATTTCGATTCCATACGGTATTGGCGAATCTTACCACTGGGATCATAAATTGAAAATTCACCACCTTTAAAACCAGCAATGAAATCTTTTTTGATCAGATACGTTCGATTCGCTCCATAGGATTGAACAGGCAATAAGATGCAAACGAATAGGAAAGCAAATGAAAGAAATATTAGTTTTGACATAATTACGTATGATCGTTTCGTTATTTTTTGATGTTTGAATCAAATCTGTCGATTATAAATATACGCGATTCGTGTTCTCGAAGTTTACAAATCAGTTTTTTATCTTATCAAACTAGATTGTGTTTCATTTTAAATTAATTCGAAAGTCTATTTGCGTAGAATCTCACTTTACTTCAAAGGACTCAATAATCTTTTTATTCTCCGATTGAGAATAATGGCAAAAAATACATTGACATCAAATCATAAAGAATTGGAAATTATCATTACGAACGTAAGAAAACAATCAAACAAACTCTATAAATACGATGATTGACATTGAGTGAAGATTACTGAAAAAAAAGTTTTCCGTATTTTTAATCGATGAAATCCTAAATATTTTGAATGTATTTTTGGAAGGAAATTAATCACTGATGAACAACAATGTTTTCAATTCATCTTGCATCCAAAGATTTCATTTTCAATCGAGGGTTGAAACAGTACAAATACAAATCAATCCGAGCGCTATGATGATATCGACCAAATGTTTAAAAGTTTATTAAAAATAAAAACATTCAAATTACGCCTCGTTTACTAAAACACGATAAGTAGTCATTAGCAATTACAATTATGTCAAAAAAACAGGCAACATTCGCGTTTTCAGAAGAATTCTTTTTTAAGAATAGGTGCAATTAAATTTTCCTATTAATTTTTAAGAAATAAATAGATACAAAATATAATCGGATTTGTCTGAATTAATATTCTTGATTGATGTAAGTTGATGTTTCTAGATGAAATAATCATTTACGAACGTTGTCTAGTCATACTTAGCCAAGAGAAGAAAAGAAAAGAAAATCTTTCTAACTAATTCAATGTAATCTTAAGAAGCAAAAAGGTGAACATGAAAAAAAAGAAGCCTTTAATTCTTCATATATAAACTCCTTTTTTTATTTATTCATTAAAATAGAATAATGTCAACGTCTCTCATAGCAGCATATCAGTTCTATACAACAAAAGTCTATGCCTATTGTGGCATATTTTTATTGGGCACTGGTATTATTGGAGAAATCATAAATTTAATTGTATTTTGCACATTGAATATATTTATTAAAAATTCGAGTATTTTTTATTTACGTTTAATGTCAATATCGAATCTCGGCCAAATTATAGTTGCTGTTCTAATTCGAACATTCAATAATGGCTTTCAAATTAATCTTCTACGTTCATCTGTGGGCTGTAAACTTCGAGAATATTTCGTTCATTATTTTGCTTTACTTTCATTTACATTTATATGTTTAGCAACAATCAGTCAATTTTATTCGTTAAAACGAACCGAACAAGATGAAATTCGTCAAATACCTTATGTACGAAGAGTTTCCTTGATTGTTCTTATTTTTTGGCTTCTTCATAATTTACCATTTTTATTCTATGTTGAAATGGTGTCGGGATCATGTCGTAATTTAAGTCCAATGTTTTCGACCTATGGCAATTATTTTATTTGGCCAGTTCTACTCGGTTGTTTGCCAGTTTTTCTCATGTCACTTTTTTCTCTTTTGGCATTTTATAATGTTCGAAAATTTTCATCACAACAACGAAATATTATTCGTTTAAGTCATGATCGACAAATAACAGCAATGGTTCTTGTTTATGTTCTATTTATGGTTATTTTATGTACACCATGTATAGCATTTAGTATCTATCAATTAACTCCTCCGTATATTGATGCAGAAATAACTGCACGAAATCGTTTGATCTACGGTATTCTTTCGTTTTTCTATTATGAAAGTTATGCTGTAAGTTATAATTTTGTTTCGATAAACTAAATAATTCGAATTGTTGTTGTTTAGTGTTCATTTTATATTTATCTTTTTGTATCGAAACGTTTTCGAAAGCAAGTTGTTTACGTTCTGTTCGATATTCATTTTCAACGATTTAAAAAAGCATTGAATCGATGTCGAAATAATCGTGTCGAAAATACGACGGTAACGAGTGATATCGAAGCTCAACCGAAAGAATTGAATGCTACTGGTACTCGTTAGAAGTTTCTCTTCAAGAATCAATAATGTTAAAATAAATGACAATCATACAAGCATTATGAAATGGTGAAAGAATACGAAACTTGATTTCGTTTTCTTTTCTCTATTTTTTTGTCGTCATTTTCTAACGATGAAAATCTTATGTTGTATATCGATCTTTTTGATTCTAATCAATAAATGTCAATTCGAGTATTCGTCAAAGAAAATCTATTGTCTATCAAATGAAATTTGTTCATATCCAAATGGTGATTGTATTTTAAACGAATGTATTTGTTCGGAAGAATGGATTACTAGTGAAGAAACAAAAGGCTGTACATATCAATTGAAATCGAAATTAGTTGCGTTTCTTCTTTCGTTTTTTCTCGGCGTATTAGGCATTGATTGGTTTTATTTGAGTATGGGAAATGTTATTTATATTATTCTTGGTTTGATTAAATTGTTCACATTGGGCGGATTAGGAATCTGGTGGATTGTAGATTGGATTCGAATATTAGCAAATGCATTCGATGATGGCAATGGAGTATATCTACGCGATTGGAATAACTGAATATCAACTACGTATTTTGTTTTCCTTTTTTATTCATCAAATAAAACTAATAAAGACATCACTAGTAACCATGTGAATTTCCACCTTTTCGCACATCGGAATTAGCCCAATATTGTTTCTCATTATCATTCCATTCGATAGCTTGTACAATCGAACCACCATAGTTCGTGCATTTCAATTTATGTCCACGACGTTTCAATTCATTCAATATACTCTAAACAAGATGTTTCTTTTTCAAATGAAAAATTCTCTCGATCGAAATTTACTTGATTGAATATTTGTTCATAGATAACTTTATTTGGCGAGAGATGATGATGAACTCGTGGCCAATCAATAGCTTCTTTGATATTGAGATTAAATAGAAGATTTAATAATGTCACTTGTGAAATACTTGTGATAATTTTATTTCCACCACTTGCACCGATAACTAACCGAATATGTTCATTATTATCAAGAATAATTAATGGTGCTTGAGATGATATAGGACGTTTTCCCGGCAGAATCTTATTGAATTTCATTGATGATGAACCATGATAATTTTCATGATTTCCTATTGAAAAATCATCCATTTCATTATTGTAAATAATTCCCGTATGTTCACCGAGTACTAACGAACTGAAACTAAATTTATCATTATCAAATTGAAAACAAACGAGCATTGAAAACAGAACGAACTATGTATTTATCGTTGATGTTATTGCAACAGCATCGCCATATTCATCAACAACAGATATATGAGCAGTGCCATCAGTAGATAAACTTTTCGAAGCATGATCTTCGTAATATTCTTTTGAATAAGTTTTTTCATCACTTGAATGAAAATAGTTTTGTTTTGCTTGTACAAAATTTCTTTGCAATGAAAACTTACTTGATTTTGTTTCGAATACTTTCAGCATAAATCTTCGATGTTAAACGGTTAATTACCTCAGTTTGATTCGTTTTTTGTGGATCACCGAGTTCTGCTCGTTTAGCAAATGCAAATTTAAATGATTCAATTAAACGATGATAGAACATTGATGTTGTGTCTGTACTATTCCAATCGTCGGATTGAAATTGATATCCTATACATAGAAATTATTCAATAGATTCTTTTCTATACAAATCAAAACTCAAACCCATCATAATATTAAGAATAAATAGAAGTACAGGTCCACTTGATGGAGATAGACTGGTGTATGCTTTGAATTTGTCGTTTAATTGAGTAGATAATGCTTCTTGAAAATCGACTTTGTACTGACTGAGATCTTCTTTCGATAATATTCCACCTAAAAAATACACGAAATCTTTTGTTTGATTAAGAAGAAAAGAAAAACCTTTTTTCTGTATCTCATCGACAATCTGATCAGCGAGAGCGCCATGATAAAATGTCTGTACACCTTCTTGAGAGATTTTTGTCAACGTTTGACCTAATTTAATTCGTTTCATCATATCACCTTCTTGATAAAGTTCATTCGTTGTTTGATTTTTGACAAATACTTCTCTAAAAAATGACTTATTTTTCATATGATAAAACGAATCGATAAATTTGTCTACCTCAATTGAGTATCATTAAGAATAAATTTTTCATTTTCCTTAATAGCAAAAGCAAGTATTCGACTAACATTAAAACCTTTTTCACATAAACGAATTGTCGGGGTAAAAAGTGCTCGCCATGGTACACCTCCGCCGAATTCTTGATATAATTTATGATATGCTAATAATTCCCCTGGTGTTGCAATTGCTAATGGACCTATTCGACATTTAATTAGAAAAGCCAGAACAAAAAAGACAAAAATATCTACCAATTAACGAAAGATTGTCTTTTTTCAAATAGATATCTTTCGATACATGTAACGGAGCTGTTTCACGTTCGATAATACTAAAAGCTTTCCTATGTTTTCTGAATAAAAAATGAACATTTTTAATTAACGAAACAAAACATAAACGAATATTAATTACTTTGAATAAATTACAAGTGCACAACCACCGCCGATACCCATCGAATGAGAATTAAGAACTCCATTGCAAAGTGATGCAGCTATAGCAGCATCGGCAGCTTTGCCACCTTTTAACAAAATCGATTTACCAATTCTCGAACAGTCCTCATTATCAACAGCGACTGCAGCACGAGAATATTTGCCTAATTTTGATGAACCTTGAATGTCATAGTATTCATGATTGGCTGCACAAATTTCGTCTTCAGCATTGTTGATTATTGAGACTTGGGAAAAAGAATAAATAAATCAAATTTCGAGAGATTATTTTTGTCTATTCAATTTACATTCGATTTTCTTAAAACCAAAATAAACTCCAATACTAATACTTGAAAAAATCAGAAGAGCAGCAATAACAAATAATAGAATCGTCAATCGTTGCCTGAAAATCAGTATATACGATGAAAAATTCAAATTTTGTTTTTCACAATAAAAATCATACATTTTCTCCGAACACAAGGAAAAAAGCCGAAAGATGTTGATAAATATAAACCACGTTTGCCAAATAAATCGTGGCAATCAGTTGATGATATCGAACAGAACTAATACCGAACAGAACAAACAAGATATTTCCTAGAACTACTATCGAGAGACAAATGAGTATTTCTTATTGGATTATTTATTTCCTGCATAAAGATGATTTCTTTTGTTTGCCTATATTCTTTTCTTTTCTCCGTGAATGACAATGAGTAATGTTAAAACAACGTATAACTGTCTATTAATATAATTGGATTTAAAAACAGCAAACGTATCGATGCAGAGACCTTGTCAATAAAGAAATGAAACGAAAAGAAAAATAAATCAAATCAAATGTGCAGTTTCACAAGAAAGAGATTGTACTTGATTTTCTTGATTCTTTTAATAAATATTTATTTATTCGTTCAATTAAAATTGAATACGGTTAAAAATGAAAATCATGTTCAAATAGTCTGTTTGGTTTTAACGGCACCAAAATATTTCTCAACTCGAGCTCGTGCTGTTTACGAAACATGGGGTCAACGATGTGATAAATTATTATTTATTAGTGAATCATCATCGAATATTTCCACGCATTTACCGATTGCTAAAATCGAATATTTAATGGAAGGATACGAATATTTATCATTGAAAACATTTTTAGCATTTAAATATGTTTATGAAAATGAATTCAATGAGAAATTTAATTGGTTTTTGAAAGCTGATGATGATACATTTATTATTATGGAAAATTTGAAAGATTTTCTCAAAGATAAAAATACTCATCTACCGATTACCTACGGTTACAATTATCGAGTTGGTACATTTTAATTTATTTCTCTCTAATCGATTCAAATAGACTAAAACCAAAAATGAATTTACGTATTTAGGTTATCAATCAGGTGGAAGTGGTTATGTATTAAGTCGAGAATCTGTTCGAAGATTAAACGAAGGTATCAATGAAAAAGATAACCCGAATTGTGATATCTATAGTAATAATAAAAATGAAGATATGCATATGGGTGATTGTTTGATAAGTAAAGGTGTTTATCAGGGTATATCAACAGATGAACATAATCGACAACGTTTTCATCCGTTGCCCTATCTCGATCATGTTCACGGAAGATTTCCACAATGGTTTAAAGATTTTTCTCAAGATCGACAATTAAAAGTAGTTGTCTTTATTTTTGCGAGTTCTAATGTCAATTTGTACTTTTTTTTAATAGAAAGGGCATGATTGTTGTAGTGATAAATCAATTGCTTTCCATTACGTTAATCCTGATTTAATGTACATGATGAATGATTTTATTTATAAATTTCGAATAAACTAATTCTTTTTTATGTTTGACATTTACCTATCTTTTTCAGTCTATCGTGATTAAACACGTTCGAAAACAAATTGATCAGACAGACATTTGAAATTTTGTTTTCGGTCGAACAAAAAAAATGGCGTCGAACGATATGCGTTTCGATGCTGTGGATTATGCTATCTTCGCATTATTACTTATTTTCTCAGCTGCTATTGGATTATTCTATGGTTTTATTGATAAAATAAAAAATAGACGGAAAAATAATGGACAACCAGTGATAGAAAAACCGAAAAGTTCAGCAAAAGAATATCTTTTAGCTAATAAATCGATGGGTGTTCGTAATAAAAATATAATTGAGATAAAAATATTTTGAAAAAACAACAACAAATCTCTTTAGGTATTTCCAACTGCTATGAGTTTACTCGCTAGTTTCATGTCTGCTATTACGATTTTGGGTACACCGGCTGAAGTATATGTTTACGGAACACAGTATTGGATTATTGGAATTAGTTATATATTTACAATTTTTCTTGCGGCAACTTTATTCATGCCAATGTTTATTAAACTCGATGTTACCAGTGCGTATGAAGTAATGAAAAGAAATCATAGAAAAGAATTTATAGAAATTGGTTTATATTAGTATTTAGAAAAACGTTTCGATCGAAATGTACGATTAGTAGCTTCGCTTATTTTTTCTATTCAAATGGTATGCAAAGAAAAACGAATTGTTTTAATACTGAGAAATTTATCCTAGACTGTTTACATGGCATTAGTACTCTATGCTCCGGCTTTAGCTTTGAGTCAAGTAACAGGATTAAATGTTTGGATAAGTGTGATATCGATTGGCATTATATGTACATTGTATACAACTGTCGTATGTTGATTGAATTAGATTATGAATCGAGGAAAAATCAAGGAGATTTTTAGGGTGGAATGAAAGCCGTGATGTGGACGGATGTTTTTCAAACAATAATCATGTTTGTTGGACTTCTTGCATCGGTTATTCGAGGTGAATTTGTCTATTTTCTGTACTAGGAATTAATCTTTTCTGATTTTTCATAGGTATCATCGATGCAGGTGGAAGTCGTGCTGTTTGGCAACGAGCTTTAGATGGTGGACGAATTGAATTCTTTAAGTATTATTTTTTTGTAAATTGTTTGATCTATTCTGGGTTCTCGAATTTTGTAGTGTTGATCCTGATCCAACAACTCGTCATAGTATATGGTCGATATTGATCGGTGCTACTTTTCAATGGTTAGCAATTTACGGTAGATCGACGTTTCATTTCTCCGAATATCAATAAGAAAATAATTTATTTGAATTAGGTTTTAATCAGGCACAAGTTCAACGTTATCTCTGTGTACCAGATATTCGATCAGCCCGACTGTAATTATGCTTCATTTTGAAAAAAACAAACAAACAAACGATTTTCTTGTTTAGAGCCTTGTATTTTAATTTAATTGGTTTAATTTTTATACTGTCACTCTGTTGTGGCGTTGGTCTTGTTGTTTTTGCTAAATATTATAGTTGTGATCCACTTCGAATTGGATTAATTAAACAAACAGATCAAGTTCAATAATTTATTTTTTTTCGCGAAAGAAGAAAAAGTTTTCTTTATAGTTGTATCCATTATTTGTTATGGAAACATTGAAGAGATTTAAAGGTCTACCAGGCATTTTCCTTGCATGTGTATTTAGTGGTGCATTGAGGTAAAATGAAATTTGCTTTTCAGTTGTACATTTTTCTAAAGAATATATTCTCCGACAGTACTTTATCATCGGGTTTGAATAGTTTAGCAGCTGTTGTACTTTCTGATATAATCAAATTCTTCTACCGAAAAGAAATGACCGATCAACAAGATCTTTGGTATTCAAAAGTTTTATGTAAATAATTATTTCGGCAAAAGAAATCCTATTCTGTTTTTGTTCTAGCACTCGTCTTTGGAGTTATTTGTATCTTACTGACGTATCTTGTTTCATTATTGGGTAATCTTCTTCAAGCATCTTTATCCTTGTTTGGAGTTTTATCTGGACCTATCAGTGCGATATTTATGATCGGATTTTTTCTTCCATGGGTGAATTCAATGGTAAAATGTTTAATTAAAAAAAAACAAAACGAAAACATTTTCTTTTTTGCAGGGCGCATTAATTGGTTTGATTGTAAGTGTTATCATTCAAATATGGATATTTTTTGGTTCTCAAATATATCGAAATGAAATGCGATCATTTCGTTTACCAACACGTATTGATGGATGTGCAGCATTGAGAGATAATATCACTTTAGCTTTAAACACAACGATTTATTCAAACCTATGGAACGAGACTTCAAATGTAACGACTATAAAAACAATTGTTAAGTATGAATTTAAAATAGATTTCGAAGAATTAATCAAATTTGATTCGTTTATTGTAAAGAAAAAGTCCGTTGATACGGTTCTATGGTATGAGTTATTTTTGGTATACTTTATTTTCAATATTCACAGCATTGGTTGTTAGTTTAATTGTTAGTTTTTTTACAGGTAGATAATAGAACCTTAAATCGCGGTGACTAATCGAGTTTTTTTTTCTTTAGGATTTAGAAAACCTGAAGAAGTTGATTCACGATATATTTTACCGGTTTTTGATGTTCTTTTTCCATTTCTACCCGAAAAAATTTTGTCCAAACTACGATTTGGTGTTCGATATCAAAATGAAACCAATGCAGATAAAGATGAAAAAATTCAATCGCCACCACCATATGAAACAATGGAATCGATTACATTCGATCCACCTAAACAACAACATAAAGTATTTCATCAAATGCATATCAATGCAGCATTTTCGCATAATAATGAAAATAAACACGAAGAAGACACGGAAGATATATGGATTAAACGAACCAAACTTTGAAACCACTTTTCATATATTTTCAACATACATTCCAAATCTATTTTTAGTTTTCAGTATATAGAATTTTTTTTTCTTTTATTATTATCTATAAACTACCCCCAAGAATTTATTTTAATCAAAGAGAATGTCAATTTTTCGGAGAAATTCGATTCTTCAAAGGTTTACGACGTAAATCAGCAGCGATACGTGATGGATTGTGCATTTTTTCTAATTTCAGAAAAAAAGCATACATGCTAATCGCGTGCACTACACCCATAAACAACATCGTGACAGCTGTTGTGATAGCAATAGGTTGTTTGCACTGTTCTTCAAAATCTTTCATACCTATTATTATCATCTCAACCGATGCATTTCCTCCTAATGCTATACCTACAAACGAGATTATATGTCAAAATGATTAACTATCAGAGTTTCTTTATATTCCTACTTGTAACAGTTGTCACTGATGTACTACTAGTTGCAGTTGCTGTTGTTGTTGTAACAGTTGTACTAGCAGTTACAACAATACCTGTTGTTGTTAAATTTGCGATGGGTGTAGTTGTTGCCATTGGCTAAAACATAAGTACTGATAACAATAGATCATCAATGACTATTTTATCATACTCGTGTTGTCACAGTTCCTGTTGTTGGTGGTGTGGTTGTAGTTGTTGTAGTACTTGACATACCTGGATCCCAAATATTAAAATTCCAAAAATTAGGATCGAGAATAGGATCCGATTCAGGTGCACAGAAAACATTACCCGAAGCTGCACCACTTCCAAAAAGAATATAATAAAATGCACCTGGTGTCCAACTTGCATTTTGAACAACAAAGAGAACTGTTTGTCCCGAATAGATGCAATCAGGCGAATAGCCACAGTCAACTTGCCATACAGGAGTTACTGTATTATTTCGATTAAATATTTGTATGTATGTTCCATTACGATTCGGATGATAGACTCCACCGGTTGCTTGAATACTGAAGACAGATTGATTAGCAAATACTGTTCCAAGTGGAGATGCCGATCCTAGACAAGATAGAACGTGATAATAATATGTTAAGATAAAAGACTACCAGACCTTGCACAAGCTTGGGTGTGATGAGATTGGGTGCTGCATAACCAACAACAAAATTGATACAATGTTGAGAACCTGTCAATCCGTTTTGATCAATAGGTGCTGCACAAAATACCTAATAAAAAACTAGATATGAGAGAAGCAGGAGAGAGTTTAAATTATTTACTTGTGGACCCTTTTGGTCATCAATGGGCGTCCATGTTAAAGTAATGTACCATTGATTTGTTGTACCACTTACGGGTATTATTTCGGATTTTTTCATATAAAGTGGTGATAGAGTGATGAACTCTTTTACGTAATCTCCTGAACAATATACGGTTGCAACAATTCGTTCTGTCAATGTTACATTGATTGGTACACCTTAATTGTTCTATGAAATAAGAGCAATACGAATATTTCTTATATGCTTACCAATACATGCACGGTTTGGACGATCACCTGTAATTGCAGGAATGACACTACATGCGCCTGCTGCTGGTATGTATGTATAAACCAACCTACGGATGAAGAATTAAATGTAAAGAATGTCAAAATTGAATCTTACATTTGAAGAGGAACAGAACTTAATGGCGTATTACTTGATGAATTAGCAAAGTCTTCAACCATGATAGCAACTACATAGGTACTTGAAAGTTTATTCGCTGTGATATCGGTGGGTCGTCGCACAGCGTACCATGTTATGGTACAGTCACTAAAAAAGAAAAAGAGCATGTTTATAACGGCTATCGTATTATCGTACTCTGTGTGAGCACACTAAACTGTGTACAAACCTAGATGATAGATTAGCATTTGGAAAATTGTTACAAACATCATCACATTCATTGCCAGCTGATCCTGTACTACTTGCCCATCTACAACGAAGATCATTTGTTGTATCCCAATCAGCTGCAGGAATCTGAATAATAGCAGTTGTATTCTCAACAACACGGATAAGTGGTAAAGATCCAGTCACTATTTTATTAAGACATAGATAAATGATACATAGCACTATCTTACAACTGACCTGGTGATGAATTCAGAGGGTATGCTGTTGACAGAGATACTCGAGTAATGACTCGCCAATATCCATTCATAATACCACTTGTCGATGGAATTTCATCAGCCCAAGCACGTGACATGAATCCTACTAGAATATTTGTGGTATGAGCCAAAAACATCTTGGTAATTAAACTTCCGGTACTAATTTGTACAAGAGTTGAATAATCAGTGCAATAAGTACGCTGGCTGATTGTTGAAAACAAGGAACCTGAGCAACTGGTTGTAGTCGGTTGACAAGCGATATTTGGTTCATTAGTAAAGGCACCACCATTATCTGTATACCAACCTAAATCGTTAATAGTTGATTGATTACATTTAAGTCGATTTAATGTCCATGAATGCGTCTGAGAAAACACAACTTCTACAGTACTTGCATTTGTATATGGATCTACTGGTTTCCAAGTGATTGTTCCACCCTATGAAATTCTTTTAAATAGCTTCTGAAATAATTTTAGATATACCTACTTTGTAATGAGTACCCTGAACAATAACAATGAGAAATGCGAAGACAAAACAGACGAATATCATTTCACTTTCAACGTAGTTTCAATTGTCTGCTCTTTAATGAAAAACTTCTTAAATTTTTATACCTATAAAGCCTTAATACTGACCGAATGGATTGAATAAACAATGAAACAGACTGAAAGCTTCCTAAAAAAAGGATCAATGTAAATAGCGAGTCAAATATTTGCTAACCGAAATGAAAGCATGGTCGCGAACAAATCATTCTATAAGTGCCTGTATGCAATTTAAACTAATCACTTCCAACATAGGAAAGATTGTCTTCAAGTCCTATGTTTTCATGTGAAACAACATATTCGACAAGGAATTAAAAAAACGTAAAATTTATTTCGAAAAGTCAACTAAAATTTGTTAAGAGAAAGAAATGTTACAGATTATTTCTGTGGAAAAATTCGATTCATAAACGTTTTGCGACGCACATCAGTAGCGATACGTGATGGATTGTACATCTTTTCTAATTTCAGAAAAAAAGCATACATGCTAATCGCGTTCACCACACCCATAAACATCATCGTGACAGCTGTTGTTGTGATAGCAATAGGTTGTTTACATTGTTCCTCGAAATCTTTCATTGATACGACAGCAACTTCTGGTAGTGTTGCAATTGTTGTATCAACAGTTAAATCAATACCTGTCGTTGTCAAATTTATTACAATCACTAAATACATAATATTAATTTAATTTCGTGTCTTAGTATTTGGAGATAAACAACGAAAATGTACCTGCTCTATATATTAGCATTGAGAAGATTACTGCATACATTACTACATTCATTTCCTGCTGAACCTGAAGCTGAAGCCCAACGACATCATAAATCATTGGTGACGTAAGAGAGTTTGTTTCTTGATGAGAGCACCACTACTAATTTGAACTATCGTAGAAAAATCTGTGCAACATGTTCTTTTATCAATGGTAGTAAATCCACTTGATATACAGGCAGTATTTGACTGATATTTGATTGTTGGATAACGTGACAGTGTCCAGTAATGCGATTCATAGATAATCATATCTACAAAACTTGGATTTGTATATGGATCTACTGGTTTTGAAGTTACCGTTCCACCCTAGTTCATCCGTAGGAAAATGTTTTATTCATTTGAATTTATCAGTCCCGTTTATTTTATAATGTTCACCTTCAACGAATATCCTGAATAGACAAATTTCAATCAGAACTAAAAGCATTTTCAGTATTAAAAATGATCTCCTTATAGCATTCAATTATTTGACAGACGTCAAAATCACTTTGAACTTAGATTGGTGCATCTATTGATAGATCGCCATAGAGGTCGTTAGTTCGGAAAGCTTTTTTGTTCAGAAAAAAAGCTTAGGAAATTTTCACAAAATATTTTTTACAAATAAAATATTGAAAAAATGTAAATTTTTATGACTAAAATTCAATTGGTTGATTCAGTTGATGAACATTTCCCAGAAAAGCGCTGATGCATCACTAAAAGAAGACAAAAAAAAAGAGAAAGAATGAAGATGTAGGAGCCGGAAAAAAATTGTTTGTTTGTTTTTATCGATCGATCATGGATCGATTGTGCTCTTCTTCTTTTTTTCTTCTTCTTCTTCTTCTTTTTTTTTTCTTTCTTCCACTTCGTCATACAGAAATTGATCAAGTTTATACTTATTGACTGCAAGATCTAATGATTTGTTCTCTCTTTTTTTTATTATTTGCCATTCTAGATAACAATCTCTTTTTTTGCACTTGTTGAATATAGGCGAAAGATAGATATACATCTAATAGAATTTCCAATCTATCGGCAAGGTATGTCATTCGATTTGTTCATTATGATTCTTTGATGTGTAATATAGTATCTACTGTATATGTCTCGAGAACATCATTGATTTGCCTTGTCGTTGGTCTTGTTCTTTTTTTTCCTCGTGTTTTTCTAGCTGCAAACGATTTATTGATACCAAATATAATTATTATCTTAGTTATTCGAAGTTAACCCCATAACCAATCAATGTCGATGAGAAGAAATATCTAGCAAAAAATTTATCCATTTATCGCTATGGAATGGAATCAATTACTGATTAAAGTCTTCGTTTTCTTCTTTTGACCTCAGGATGATTTTGAGAAGGGAAAATAGAAAAAGAGAGAGAGAGGGAGAGGAAGAAGAAAATAATACACAATTTGATTATATATATATATATATATATAATTAGAATTGGTAAGTTAGAAAAGACTAAGCATAGTGAACATTAACAAGCCTTAGTCCTGCGGTCGTCTTCTTTCCTCTTTTTCAACTTATTATTCATATCAAAGAACGCGTTATTCCGAGAGAACACTACATAGAAAACAAAGAAAGAAAAGAGAAAACCGCGATTCGCTCTCTCTCTCTCTCTCTGTCTCTTTCTCTGAAAAAATGCGTCGAACGCCGAGTGGCTGCGCGACAGCAGTAGTCATCATCGCCGCAATAATTGCGGTACCATTTTAGTATTCTTCTCAGTCAAAGAGAACGAACGGACGATGAAAAAAAAAGAGAGAAACAGAACAGAGACTAGGCGACAGAGAAGCAAAAAAAAAGAAAGGAAAAAATGCACTAGTACGCCATTACCACAACCACCACAGCCACCACCTTTGAACAGAAAAAAAAAGAATAGAAAGAACGATGAACGCAAATGATTACTAACACTCTTTCGCTCTTGTTGTTGCTCCAAGTAGAAATAAGAATAGATAAAATATAAATGATATTGCCTTTTTATTCGCGTTTTTTTTCTAGCTCAATCCCTGAGATAAGCATTTGACAAAAAAAAGAAAGAAGATGCCGTACACCTTCATCCCCTATAGATAAATAAAGTATTAGTCGATGTTTAATTGTAATAGAAATCACAACAATGCTCGATACTGTATTCTTTCATTGATAATCATCACGCTTAGTACGATAATGCGTAAAGATTTACATTGAACACGACAAAAACGACGAGTGAACCACTAACATGCTAATTCTTTCTTTAGTTAAGTAATAGGATGATGCGTATGTTTGTCTAGTTGGCATAGAGTTTCTCTGTTTCTTTTTTTGTATGTTGTTTCTATATACATAGCAAAACCTACAGACACAATTAATCTTCTTTCTCCTCCCGGCAAGATTGTAGTATTACTGCTTATGTAAAAAAAAAGAACGAGAAATCGAAGCAAGAGCTGGTGCCTTACTCTTTTCATTCATGAAGAATTATTGTTTTCATATTACACAGCTTTGTAGGAAGAAGAAGAAGAAGCGAAAGAAAAGCAAGAGATTCGGAAAGGATCATTTTTTGTAACAGTTACGATTTCTCAAGAGATTCGATTTTGTTTCTTTTTTTTTCTAGGTTACATATATAGTATATGCATATTTGTCTTCTTCTCGCCCTTTTTTTGAATGAATAACGAAGAAAAAAAAACGTACATCGATCACAACTTAATCGGTTTCTTTCTTTTCTAGTTTGAATATGTCGTCAGCAACAGCAAACGGTATTCATTCTCATGCAAATGGTCAGGATTCAACGAATTTGAATCTTGAAGAGATTGGCAATGATTTTGATTTGGCTGGACAAGATGAATGTAATTCATCAGCGCGTATGTTCGAACGAACACGTATTCAAGTGCTAGCTGATGAACGTGGTTATGTGCAGAAGAAAACATTTACCAAATGGGTTAATTCACATTTAAGTCGTGTTGGCTGTCGAATAACAGATTTATATACTGATTTAGCTGATGGAAAAATGCTCATACGTCTATTAGAAATTTTAAGTGGAGAACGTTTACCGAAAGCTACACGAGGCAAAATGCGTATTCATTGTTTAGAAAATGTCGATAAAGCCATTATGTTTTTACAAGAACAACATGTTCATTTAGAAAATATTGGGTACGTTAAAAAAATAAACGGAAATTCTGATGAAAGAACGAATGTTTTTTCTTTTTCTAGCGCTCATGATATTGTCGATGGTAATTCATCGTTAATTCTCGGCTTAATTTGGACAATTATTCTTCGTTTTCAAATTCAAGATATAACTATCGAAGAATACGAATCAACTGAAACCAAATCAGCCAAAGATGCACTGTTACTTTGGTGTCAAATGAAAACAGCTGATTATTCAAATGTTAACGTACGTAATTTTACGACATCATGGAAAGATGGTCTTGCATTTTGTGCGTTAATACATAAACATCGTCCAGATTTAATACCACAATTTAAAACTCTAACAAAAGAAAATGCTAATCATAATCTACAATTAGCATTTGATATTTGCGAGAAACGTTTAGGCATAAGTCGTTTACTCGATCCTGAAGATGTTAATGTTGAATATGTCGATGAAAAATCGATCATAACATATATTGTTACATTGTATCATTACTTTTCGAAAATGAAAAACGATAGTGTACAAGGTCGACGTTTAGCTAAAGTCATTGGTTCGGCACTTGACTCAGAAAAAATGGCACATGAATACGAACGTTATGTTTCGGATCTCTTAGCTTGGATTGAACAAACAATTCGACACTTAAACGATCGACAATTTCCCAATTCACTCGTACGTGTTCAAGAAAAACTCATGGAATTCAATCGATATCGTGTCGTCGACAAACCAGCACGTTTCGCTGAGAAAGGCAATCTCGAAGTTTTACTATTCACTCTACAAAGTAAACAACGTGCCAATCAACAAACACCGTATCAACCGAAAGAAGGCAAAATGATTTCGGATATCAATCGTGCATGGGAAAATCTCGAACGTGCCGAACACGAACGAGAATTAGCTTTGCGAGAAGAAATTCTTCGACAAGAACGACTCGAACAATTAGCAACGAAATTCAATCGAAAAGCGGGTCTAAGAGAAAAATGGCTGACTGATAGTGAGAAACTCGTTGCCAGCGATCAATTTGGAACGGATCTTGCGTCAGTCGAAGCTGCGTTTAAGAAACAAGAAGCTATTCAAACTGATATAGCTGCATTTGAAGAACGTTTACAGAACATAATGGCTATTGCCAATGAATTGAAAACTGAAGATTATCATGATTATGCAACAATCGAAGCACGAAAAAAGAACGTTGAAATGCATTGGGAATATTTAGTTAGTCTAGTAACCAAACGTCGGCAATGTTTAGAATTAGCTTATAATCTTCAACGTGTTTTTCAAGAAATGCAATACATCTACGAATGGATTACGGATTTAAAATGGCGATTGAAATCGGATGATATTGAAAAATATGTGATGTCAGCCGATGAACTTCTTCAACGACATTCATTAATTGAAGCTGATATTTATGTTATTGACGAACGTTTAAAACGTGCGATTACCGATGCTGATGAATATCTCAATCCTGAAGTGAATATCGATGGTTATCGACCGGCAACACCCGAAGAAATCGAAATTCGAATACATAATCTTCAAAAATCCTACGAAGAACTAATCGAATTAGCACGTAAACGTCGAGAATTACTTGAACAAGCCAAAGTTCTCGCTAAATTCTATTCCGATATTGGTGATGCTGAAATCTGGATCGACGAAAAACAACAAACAATGACATCGCCCGACGTAGGTCACGATGTTAACTCAACCGATAGTTTACTCGGCAAACATAAACTCGTCGAAGGTGATATGGCAACACGTTATAATCAATTAGAAAATCTAACACAACAAGGCGAAACAATGATCAATCAAGATCATTTTGCAGCAAAGAAAATCAACGAACGTTTAGATATGTTGAAATTAAAATGGGATAATCTTATTGAAATGTCAGCTAATCGTGCACAGAATTTAACTCAAACACATGATTACTATCAGTTCTTTTCCGATGCCGATGATATCGATACATGGATGCTTGATATGTTAAAACTTGTTTCAAGTGAAGATATCGGTCGTGATGAATCATCAGCTCAAACACTTTTGAAAAAACACAAAGATACACAAGATTTATTAGATAATTATCGAAAAACGATCGATGGTTTCAAACAAAATAATTTACAAACACTTGCACAAGACAAACAAACATCGTCCGATGTTCAACAACGTGTTCAATCGATTGAACGACGATATTTAGAATTATTGGAACTGTCGAAATTGCGTCGACAGAAATTACATGATGCTGTTGCATTATTTCGTTTGTTAGCCGATGCCGACAATGTCGAAGCATGGATCGAAGAAAAAGAACGTTTTCTAGCCACATTAGATCCGACACAAGTCGATGATATCGAAGAATTAGAAGTGATCAAACATCGATTCGATGGTTTCGAACGTGATATGAATTCGACAGCATCGAAAGTTGCGATCGTCGGTCATCAAGCACGTACACTCGTTCAAAATGATCATCCCAATTCGCAAGAAATTCTCGATCGAATTAATAAACTCAATCATAATTGGTCACAATTACGACGTTTAGTCGATAAAAAACGCGACGATTTAAGTTCAACATTTGGCGTACAAACATTTCATATCGAATGCAATGAAACCATCTCATGGATACAAGATAAAATTCGTATCATTCAATCGACTGAAGATTTAGGTAAATATTCGAATGAGTTCGAATGCATACGTTCGAATCTACATACGAGAGCGCATTTTCTTGTCATTTTTCGAATACTCATATTTAATTGATTGTTTGGAAGAAATTAAAATGCTAAAATATATCTTCATGGAAGTTAGTCACTGAACAATGATTGCATAGGAGTCTTGTTCAACAGAATGCTTTCCAACAGAGAATAATTTTATTATTTTTTTCTTTTAATCGTGTGTTTAGGTCGTGATCTTGGTGGTGTAATGACAATGCAACGACGTCTCAGCGGTTTAGAACGTGATATGGCTGCGATTCAATCGAAACTCGATCAATTGGAATCGGAAGCATCGAAATTAGAGAAAGATCATCCGGATGAAGCTCGAGATATTCGAACGAAAGTCGGACAAATCAATTCGGTTTGGTATGAATTAAAAGAAATACTCCGTCGACGAGAAGAATCCATGGGCGAAGCAGCTGAATTACAGAAATTTCTTCGCGATCTCGATCATTTTTCAGCTTGGTTAACTAAAACTCAGACTCTCGTTGCAAGTGAAGACATTCCAAATACATTGAACGAAGCCGAACAATTACTCAATCAACATCAAACAATCAAAGAAGAAGTCGATCGATACGGACCTGATTACAGTCAAATGAAAGAATACGGACATCGAGTCATTCGAGATGCTGATACAACCGATCCACAGTATATTTTCTTGCGTGAACGTTTGAATGCGCTCGACGACGGATGGAACGAACTCGATCAAATGTGGCATCAGAAAAAGAACATGCTGACTGAAGCTATGCAATATCAAATGTTCGTTCGAGATGCTAATCAAGCTGAGATTCTCTTGAATCATCAAGAAGCATATTTAGCTCGTGAACGCGAACAAAAACCGAAATCATTCGATGATGTCGAAAGTCTAATTAAAAAACACGAAGATTTCGTCACGACAATGACAGCTAATGAAGATAAAATTCAAGGCGTCTGCTCGTTTGCTCAACGTTTGTGTCAGGAAAATCATTATCTTGGCGATAAGATTCTTTCACGTGCATCGATCATCAACGATCGGTACGGAGCCAATCGTCAATCGGCTCTTCAAATGCACGACAAACTTCATGATTCATTGAAATATTTTCAATTTATTCAAGATTGTGATGATCTCAAAGAATGGGTCGATATGAAATCGTTGCAAGCACAAGATGATACCTATCGTGATACGGCCAATATTCATACGAAATATCTTCGTCATCAAGCATTTCAAGCTGAAATCATATCGAATAAAGAACGTTTATTAGCATTGAAACGTCATGCCGAACAATTGAAAGAAGAACATCGACAACAAATCGATCCGATTTTGATCGATCAACGTATCGACGAATTGGATAATCTCTGGTTGACATTGGAAGATATAACGCGTGATAAAGGCGAACGTCTGTTCGATGCCAATCGTTCGAAATTATTTCAACAATCGATTACAAATCTCGATGAATTTATGTTGAATATTGAAAAACATTTGTATGCTGGTGAATCGACAACACCGAACGATCAAATCGATGGACAAACAGCCGTATCGACACTTGAACCAGTTGAAAATAATCTTACGGCGACGAATCTTTTATTATTGAAACAAACAACCATCGAAGAAGAATTATTGAAACGTCAACAACAAGTCGATGAATTACGTGTTCAAGCTGACAAATTGAAACAATTAGAACCTGAAAAAGCCGATGAAATCGAATCGAAACGTTTACAAGTCGAAGAGAAATTCTCGAAACTTCTCCTTCCATTAGAACAAAAGAAACTTCGTTTAGAACAACAAAAACATCTTCATCAATATCTACGCGATATCGAAGATGAACAAATTTGGTTGAGTGAAAAACGTCATCTCTTACAAACCTATGCCGATTTAATCTTCAATAATAAACAACAAACTCTCATGAATGTACAATTATTAAAACGAAAAAATGAATCTTTATTAAAAGAAATCGAAAATCATGAACAACGTTTACTCGAACATTTACGAACTGAATGTACACGTATCAGTCAAGATTATCCGGCACGTACCGATGAATTCGAAGAACGTCTACGGCAATTAGCTGAGAATTACATTCAATTGAAAGAAACAATTAAACAACGACGTGAACATATTGAATTACTGGAAAATATTTATCAATATTATTACGATCTTAGTGAAGCTGAAGCATGGCTCGGCGAACAAGAATTGTATATGATGAGTGAAGAACGTGGCAAAGATGAACTATCCACACAAGCATTTATACGTAAACAACAAACAACTGAACAGACTATCGAAAATTACAGTGATATTCTAAGAGAATTAGGCGAACGAGCGAAGAATTTAATTCAAGATGTTGATCAATCGAGTCTTTCGCGTGATCTTATCACTGAACATCAAGAATTAATCAACAAACGACAAACACAATTAGATAAATTGTATGCTAGTTTGAAAGATCTATCCGTTGAACGACGACAACGTTTAGAAGAAACATTGAAACTCTATCGATTAAATCGAGAAATCGATGATCTCGAACAATGGATCTCCGATCGAGAATTAATCGCCGGTTCGCATGAACTCGGACAAGATTTTGAACATGTTTCAATGTTACTCGATCGATTCGCAGCATTTGCTCAAGAAACAGAACAAATCGGCAACGAACGTTTACAACATGCCAATGAAATGATTGACATATTGATCTCGAATGGTCATGTTGATTCAGCACAAATCGCTGAATTAAAAGATTCATTAAATGAATCCTATCAAGATCTATTAGAATTGATTGAAACACGTTTACAATCATTGAAAGCATCATGGGAATTACAGAAATTTCTACATGATTGCAAAGAAATACTTATTACAATGCAAGAACGTAAGAATACGATACCAGATGAGATTGGTCGTGATCAACAAAGTGTACAACAATTACTACGTAAACATCAACAATTCGAAACGGAATTAGTTCTTTTAGCACAAGACATTCAACGTATTCAACAGGAAGCGAAACGTTTGAACGGTCGATATGCTGGCGAAAAAGAAGCAGAAATCAAACAAAAAGAAATCGATGTTTTACAACAATGGAAATTATTACAACAATTCGTTGATCAACGCAAACGTTTATTGAATGATTACGAAGATTTACATCGATTCTTGAATTTAGCACGTGATTTACATATGTGGATGGATGGAATGATCCGACAAATGACCAATAGTTCGAAACCACATGATGTCAGTGGTGTTGATCTTCTCATGAATAATCATCAAAGTTTAAAAGCTGAAATCGATGCACGACAAGAAAATTTCACCATGTGTATTAATCTTGGTAAAGATTTACTCAATCGTCGTCATGCACGTTCGATTGAAGTCAAAGATAAATGCGTACAATTATCAATCTTACGAGATCAATTAGAAGACACGTGGCATGAACGTTGGGAATATTTACAATTAATTCTTGAAGTTTATCAATTTGCACGTGATGCAGCCATAGCTGAAACATGGTTAATTGCTCAAGAATCGTATCTAGCTAATGAAGAATTAGGTGAAACATTGGATCAAGTCGAAAATCTTATTAAACGTCATGAACAATTCGAAAAATCCTTGATTGCACAAGAGGATCGTTTCAATGCATTGAGAAATTTAACAACATTAGAAAAGAAACGACAGTTACCGCCGGCTGAACCACGACAAAGTCGTTTGCCGATCTATGTCGAAGAATTTAAAACATGGGAAGAACGTGATGCTGAACGGCCAACAACATCAACAGATAAATCGAAAATACGATCGACAATGGTCGAAGAACGAACAGTAACCGATAGTAGTGGCCGGCCAACAACTCTTCCAGGTAAACAACGTACAAGTCAAGAACATGAATCATCGAGTAAACAACGACGATCGGAATCGGCCGTACGTGTACCGACCATTCGCGAAGGCTTCCTTTCGCGTAAACACGAATGGGAAGGACATGAACGCAAAGCAACACATCGTGCTTGGGAAAAATACTATTCGGCATTGACAAGTTCACGTTTATCATTTTATAAAGATGCTAAACATTTGAAATCAGGTCGAATAGTAGCCGATGATTTAATATTCGATTCGACAAGCAATGCATCGCAAGCAACAGATTATCGAAAGAAAACGAGCGTCTTTCGATTGAAATTACATGGCGGTCATGAATATCTATTTCATGCGAAAGATGATACCGATATGAATGAATGGATAACAGCTATTAATAGTACAGTAACACAGATGAATTCACCAACAGGTGTTGCATCATCATCATCATCGACAAATTCTCCAAAACAACAACAACAACAACTAACAATGAAAACGAGTTCTTCAGGTAGTTGTTTTTTTTGTTCCATGAAACAATTTGTTTTATGATTAATGTCTAGGTATTGACGTCGGACAAGCCTCATCGGCTACCGAACCCAAATCTCGAACATTACCATTACAATCGAGTACATCAGCTGAATCGACATCAGGTCAACAAACAACAACAACAAGTGGAAAGAAAAAAGCGGGTGGATTTTTTTCAATGAAACGAAAATAGAACATATCGAAATAACCAATTCAATTACAATTGCATTCCCACCATGCACATTACATTGCCTATACATCATCTACATACGTATATCCTAGTCAATAATAATAATAATAATAGACATTTCTCTCGTTCTAGGAGAGATCTTTTCTGTGTTTAAATAATTGATTCCTTCCCTTTTTTTTTATTTCTTCCGTTTATTTACTATCATAATATCATACTGCGCTCACCTTTCCTCTCTGTTTTGGCTTATGTTGGTTTCTTTTCTTGCGCACATATAAATATATACATACATACATAGTCGTCTCTCATCTCTTCCCCAATTAATTTCCAGTAGATTTGAAACAATCGCACGAATAGACATCAATTTTTCCTTCTTCTTTTTTCTTCTTGTTGTTGTTGTTGTTATTACTAATTATTAGTCGTTGTATGTGTGTATTGTTTCATGGTGATTTGGTCTCATTTCTCTACTTCTTCTTTTTTTATATTATTTTTTTTTGCTTCTATCTTTCTTTTTCTCTTTACTGCTCATGTATGGGTGTATTCGTTGTTTCCGCTTTGGCGTTTATCTCTATCATTTGCCTGAAAATAAAATCATCATTAATTTCGAATTAAGAATATTAATATTCATTCGCTTTTTCTTTCTCTCTGTCTGTTGGTTTTATTTGATTAGTAGAAAACAAAAGAAAAAGACAAGAAAACGTTGTGTATTATCTCTAATTGAATTACGGATATCTGAGAAGATTTGTATCGGACGAATTTAACTTCAAGGCAAACGAGATTAGGTTCGAAATCGAGTCTCGATGTCTGTCAGTCAAACGATCTAATCTAACAAAAGAAAGAAAGTAAAAAAGAACGTCGAATGACAATATGGTGAATGTCACACCTGTTTTATGTCTTGTCTATTGACATTTGAATTAATACAGGAAAATCAACGGAGACAATAAAAGAAAACATATTTTTTCATAAAAAGACTTGACATTTTGATGGAACTCAACAACATACGACATCTTGACGATTCGAGCGACACCAATAAAAAGAGGTCTGCTTGCTTGATGATTCGACAAAGTTTATCACCCGATTATTATTTATCTATCTATTATTTGATGTGTGTCTTCAACTACACAATCTGTCGACCTAATAATCACAAACGTTAAAATATCATTTGTTGTTCTATTTTTGCGTGCGTGTTATTTGATTCGTGTTTCTTTCTAGTATTTCCTAGTTTCTCCTCATCTATTTCGAACAAAAAACAAAACAAAACAATAGTCGATTTTCAATGCAGATTCAACTTTTTCATTTTGAATGGAACATGCGCCGTTAGTTAATGAAGATGATGAAGCTAATGAATGTTTATCTTCCGATGAATTTGAATTAAAACCTCGAATAACTCTTCGATCTAAAACCGATTTTAAATTGAAATTGAAAACATCATCATCATCATCCTCAACGACAAAAATGGGCATATCTTGTTCATCGATATTTTCTCTATGTCGCAATAAAGCACATAAAACACAGCCGAGAAATGTTATGCTCGGACGACGCGATCTCAACCAAACATGGTACCCGAAAAATGTCATACGAAATCAAAAATATAACATATTAACCTTTATTCCACTTGTTCTCTTCGAACAATTTCGTTTTTTTCTTAATCTTTATTTTCTTATTATGGCATGTACACAATTTATTCCGATGTTTCGTGTGGGTTATTTATATACATATTGGGGTCCATTAGCATTCGTTCTATTTGTCACTATGTTACGTGAAGCTTATGATGATATTAAACGAGCCTATCGAGATAAAGAATTAAATTCACAAATGTACACTCTTTTGGGCGCCAATGGACGACGAAAAAAGATTCCAAGCTCACAATTACAAGTATCCGATGTGATTGTTATACAGAAAAATCAACGTGTACCAGCCGATGTTGTACTTCTGCAAACATCAGATAAATCAGGTAAAAAGAAATGTCAATCCTTAGAGACCATATACTTATTTTTTCTTATGTCTAGGCACTTGTTTTATTCGTACAGATCAATTGGACGGTGAAACCGATTGGAAACTACGCATTGCAACTCCCATTACACAATCCCTTGAAGATATATCCGTTTTAATATCTGAAACGAGTGCAACAGCAAAAATACATGCCGAACCTCCTAGTCTAAGTATTCATGAATTCAATGGTGTCATTTCATGGAAACAAGATGAACCATTAACTGTTGAGAATGTTCTTTGGTCCGGCACTGTTGTTGCCACAGGTGAAGCTATTTGTTGTGTCATATATACTGGTTCAGATACACGTATGGTTATGAATACAAGTAAACCACGTTCGAAAGTCGGCCTACTTGATATTGAAATAAATACATTAACAAAATTGTTATTTGCTGCTCTTGTTATTCTTTCAATTGTTATGCTTGTATTGAAAGGTTTTCGTGGACCATGGTATCGATATTTGGTTCGATTCTTTCTTTTATTCTCTTATATGATACCAATCAGTCTTCGAGTTAATCTCGATATGGGCAAAACAGTTTACGCGTGGTTTATTCAACGTGATAAAACTATTCCGGGTACGGTTGTACGTACAAGTACGATACCAGAAGAATTAGGACGGATCGGTTATTTATTATCGGATAAAACTGGAACGCTAACACAGAATCTAATGATTTTTAAACGTATACATTTGGGCACAGTTTCGTATACCAATGAAAATCAAACTGAAATAGCGAATTTACTTAAACAACAATTTCGAACAATGACAACACCTGTCCATGAAAATCCCATATCAACAACAACCACAACCGCAACAGCATCATCTGGTCGAACACGAAATGTAGTGAAAAAAACTGAAGCAACGAAAGTTCCTGAAGCAGTTAAAGCTTTAGCACTATGTCACAATGTGACACCGGTATTTGAAGAACGTACACCAATATCATTGGATACATCAGGACGTTCAAATGACGATCGAAACAATACTCAAGGCGCACGAACATCAATAACAGGCCGTGGTGCCGAAATTAATTCATTGCCTGATACGCCATTGACTGGTATCACATCAATAAATACAACAGATGCATCAGATTTAACACAACTGTTGCCCACGACTGGTTAGTCAATTGAAATGATTATTATTTTTTTTCGTCTTTCTCAAGTGTTTTTCTCGTTCTTTGTCTAGATGTCACCTATCAAGCGTCAAGTCCCGATGAAATAGCTTTAGTCGAATGGACTGAACAAGTCGGTTTAACTCTTGTTCAACGTGATATTCAAAGCATGACATTGCAATTAAATGCCACACAACAATTCTTTCACTATCGAATCTTGCAAATGTTTCCATTTACATCGGAAACTAAACGCATGGGAATTATCATACGTGACGAACAAACCAATGAAATTATCTTCTATTTAAAAGGTGCTGATATTGTCATGCAAACAATTGTACAATATAATGATTGGCTACAAGAAGAATGTTCGAATATGGCACGTGAAGGTCTACGGACATTAGTTGTCGCCAAAAAACATCTCACTATTGAACAATATCAAGAATTCGAACAACGTTTAATGAAAGCACGTTTACAAACCATCGATCGTAATCGTCGTGTTAACGAAGTTATCGAAACATTAGAACGTGACATGGAATTATTGTGTGTAACTGGTGTTGAAGATAAATTACAAGAAAATGTTCGACAAACATTAGAAACATTACGTAATGCAGGCATTAAAATTTGGATGCTTACTGGTGATAAACTCGAAACAGCAACGTGTATTGCTAAGAGTTCGAAATTAATCGGACGAGATCATGATATTTATACATTTAAACAAGTGACAACACGTGACGATTGTCTACATGAATTGAATATGTTTCGACGCAAGACCGATGCTTGTTTAATCATTACAGGTGATACATTACAAATATGTTTGTCATTCTATGAAAAAGATCTCATGGAATTAACAATACAATGTCCGGCTGTTGTTGTTTGCCGTTGTTCGCCAACACAAAAAGCCAATGTTGTTGAATTATTGAAAAAATACGGTAGTCATCGTGTTCGTGTTTGTGCCATAGGCGATGGTGGTAATGATGTCAGCATGATTCAAAGTGCTGATGTTGGCGTTGGTATTGTTGGCAAAGAAGGTAAACAAGCATCGTTAGCTGCCGATTTTTCGATCAATCAATTCTCGTATCTTTCACGGTTACTTCTCGTACACGGTCGTAATAGTTACAAACGTTCGGCAGCTCTTTCACAATTTGTTATGCATCGTGGATTGATTATTAGTGTCATGCAAGCCATATTTTCATCGATATTCTATTTTGCATCGATTTCACTTTATCAAGGTTTTCTTCTCGTTGGTTATGGAACGGTTTACACGATGTTTCCCGTGTTTTCATTGGTATTAGATAAAGATGTTCGATCAGAAATCGCATTGCTCTATCCGGAATTATACAAAGAATTGTCGAAAGGACGAAGTCTTTCGTTTAAAACATTTTTTCTTTGGGTTTTCATTTCGATTTATCAAGGCGGTGCGATTATGTACGGATCGTTTCTTTTGTTCGACGATGATTTCATTCATGTTGTTTCAATAACATTTACATCTTTAATTTTAACCGAATTACTTATGGTTGCATTAACAGTATGTTTAATCAATCGAGAGAAAACAAAATCGAACGCATATGTCATTGTTTTCTATTTTTAGATTCGAACATGGCATCCACTTATGATTTTAGCTCAATTACTAAGTCTTGCTTGTTATGTTCTATCATTAATCGGTTTTAAATCACATTTCGATCCGGAATTTCTTCAATCATGGGACTTCATTTGGCGTGTTCTACTTGTCACATTAATATCTTGTTTACCACTATATATTCTCAAATTTATTCAAGTCAAATGTAAACCACCTATACAAAAGAAATTAATGCAATATGCTACATTAAAATGAAATGAACAAACAACATAAATCATTGGTTCAGCGATAATATTCTTTCTTTTTTCTCTCTTTTTCTTTTTCATCTTCTTTTTTTTCCTTAAGGGACATGTCGATTTTGTGCGACAGTATTTATTCTTCTTCGTTTTTTTTCCTTCTTCTTCTTCTGTTCTTTATCCCGTCTATTCTATTTAAAAAAAACCATGTGTGTTACAGTGAAGATAATATAAATATATATATATATATACGATGATGGAGAAACGTTCAATCGATCAATGTGTTTTTTTTTGTTTCTTGTTATTAGTTCTATTCTAGATTGATGAAATGGATGAAATCTCCTCTCCATTTGATTATCTCTCGAGAATCTCATCGATTAGTATTTGTTTGACATTTTCAATTGTTTATGTTCTTGGTTTATATGTATTTTCACCATCGACACATCGGTATGAACGCAATCATTCGCATGTCATACGTCGACGTTTTCTAGCTGTTGGCATTGTTTGTTCGTTGATATATTTATTTTTACAATTTAAATCGAGTTCGAATTTGAACATTTCAATTTGGTTGGGATTTCGAACGAATATTGATTCGATTTGGAAATTAATCTTCTATCCAATTCTTTTGACATTGATGCTCTATTTTGGACCGATTATTCAATGGATTGATTTGTTCGATTGGAGATATTATAAATACAATTGGAAACATCATTTTTCATGGCAGAATACCAATGAACAATTGATTTTCTTTCGCAATTATCTGGTTGCACCATTTACTGAAGGTAAATAAAAATTACTATGAATTTCTAATTTCCTTTTTTTTTTATTTAAATAGAATTTGTCTTTCGTTCATCGATTCTATGCTTATTATATTCTCATGTATCACTATTTTCAGCTCTATTCTATTCGCCATTATTCTTTGGTCTTGCACATTTTCATCATATGCTCGAACATTTCAAACAAAATTCTCATGAACATCAACGACATCGTCTCTCAGTATTCACCATTGTTTGCATACATTTATTTCAATTTACCTATACGTATATATTTGGTGTTTATTCATCATTTCTATTCATTCGTACGGGACATTTTCTACCATCATTTCTCATTCATACTTTGTGCAATGCATTGGGCATACCGGATATTATGAATTTACTTGACTTTCAAGATGGACAAAGCAAACGAAAATTCTTCTATATGACTTGTTATTTGATTGGTTTGTGGTTGTTTTCCATGAATTTATATTTTCTTACTCAAACAAAATTTTACTATTCAACTAATAGTAACATTGTCATTTATCGGCATTGGTCCGATTAGAAATCAAAGAAACTGTGATGTGATTATGCTCAAGAGAAGACACAACAAACAATAATGAATAGTTGTCAAATAATCGAGTCTCCGTGTTTTCTTTTTCTCTCTATTGTTGTGAATGTCAGATGCTGTTTGCACGCTATCCTCCTCCGTCTGATTATGTTTATCTAAGTTTTGCATGACTTGTGTGCTTGTTTTTCTTTTCTACACATATTTATAAAAGGAAAATCGATCTCAACAATGAAGAATGAAATCATCTGACAAGTCTGCTTTTAATTGATAAGAAAGGAGGAAGTTGTCAATGTCATATTCGGCACTTTCTTTTTATTCGATTACATACGTGACTTTGAACACATTTTTTTTTCTTTTTTAATCTTTTCAGAAATATTCACAAGTAAATCCGTGATATTTCTATGCATTATTAATTTTAATTAAATATTATACTCAAAGAAAAGATCTTGTGGTAATAAGACCTTCACAGTCAGATGAACGATCGTTTCCTATTTCTATGTCTATCGGGGGAGTTTGTTTCGAAAGGGATGTTAGAAAACTAAAATTACAATTTTTATTAAATAAAAACATAATTGAAATGAAAAAGAAAAAGAAGTTTATTGTTTTATGATGATTTCGCACGATTTTGTTCTTGTATTTTATATTTATTGATAAGGCCATCGAAATCAGATGGTGTCGAAAATACTTCTGATTTGGTGTAATCAATCCATGAATTATTGCTTGCACCTAAACTATCATTAAAGTTGTCCAATGGATGAATTTTCGACGTTGAAGATCGATTTAAAATTGAATGACTTGTAAAACTCTCAGGAGTGTTTGATTTTGTTCGTATATTTTCCATTTCAAATGATTGATTATCATTATTTTGTGAATTTTCTCTGCCATTTTTATACATTGTTACCAATATACTTGATTCACTTTTCATTGATGATAGATTGGCATTATTTTCTGAAGATATGTTGTAGATTTGATAACTTTTACTCGGCTTTCGAATTCTAGTGTTTTCGGTATTATCTATCGTTGTTTGCGATGAACTTTGTTTTTTCGGCGATAGATACTGATATTCAAATTGATGATTTGTGATTTCTTCTAGTTCACGACGACGTTTTGCTTCAGCACTCCTAAGCATAGAAAAAAAACAATCATTATTTCTCGAATATATCGTTTCAAATCATACCAAAATCGATATAGACAGACACAAGAACACAATGTCAATGGTAAAGCCGCTGCTATTATACCAGCAAGTAATCCCCAACTGGAACTATTCGTAGTTGCCGAAGTACTAAACGATAGCAAAAGAAAAACGAGATTGAATTATTTCAGAATTTCTATCGATATTATTATATATCACATACGTCAGTGTAGTTGTAGTCGTAGTCGTTTGTGACGTCGTTGTTGTAGAAGTGGTGGATGTTGATGTCGTAGTTGTTGTTGTTGACGTTGACGTTGTTGAACTTGTTGTTGTTGTCGTGGAAGTTGTACTCGACGATGTTGAACTGGTTGTTGATGATGTTGAACTTGTTGTTGTTGTTGTAGAAGTTGTACTCGACGACGTTGAACTGGTTGTTGATGATGTTGAACTTGTTGTTGTTGTCGTAGAAGTTGTACTAGTTGTTGATGTTGATGTAGTTTCTGTTGTAGAAGTGGTTGTTGTTGTTCTTGAAGTTGTACTAGTTGTTGTTGTACTTGTCGTAGTTGTTTTGCATACATCTGCTGTCGTCATTACAGTAAATGATAAGCAATATTCGTCTGATTGAATCTGTGCACTAATCAACGAAAGAAAATAGTTAAAAATCATTGGAGAAAGTCAATGTTATCTCTCACTCAGAAAATGCAATTGCACACAATTGTTGCAATCCCAGTTGATCTATAGTTGGCGTCCAAGTAATCGTCACATATGCCAATGCATTATTAGAAGTAACTACCATTGCACTTTTATTCACGCCTGCAATATTTTTTGAGATAATGATGTCAGCAATATCATAATCTGCTGGATTACACTGATTTGATGCAGATAAATTAAATTTGATTGTAACTCCAACTGTCACCTCTAAACAACGTGTTATCGGAACGAATTTTGGTGGACTGGCGCAATCTGGTTCAGGCATAACATAGATGAGAAATTGAATAGGTGTTGAACTCATTGCTGTAGTACTGGATTCATTAATAAAGTCTTCAATCTACAAGAGTAAAACAATTCAGTATGTGATTGAACAAATATTATTTTGAATTCTTACTTGTACAGCCACTGCATACCAAGTATCTGTTACGAGACCTTTCGTTGTTATCGTACAATTTGATAAATTAGTTCCACTTGGCAAACTGCTCGGATAACATGCATCGCCACATTCATCGATTGCTTGTCGTGTTGGATATGATGTTGTTGATTTCATTGTTGCTGTTGTATCAATAGTTGTTGGCTGAGACACGCAATAGAGCAATTTCAAGCATCTAGCCCCTGTACAGGTAGTACCTGTACAACTAGTGCATGAGCATGGACAACTATAGAAACAACTCAAGGAACAACCGAAGCATGAAAGAGCTCTTTTCGTTCTAATTGATAAAGACTTTTCTTCTGACATCAGACTTGTTTGATCAAGTGATTGTAATTTCTCGCCAATTTTCTCAGAAACGTCCCTTTTTCGTCGATATCCACTAGTATATGTCGACCATCGACAGCGCACAACATCACCTGCATCAGCATCTGATACAGATATTGGAATTTGTGTTACTTTATTCACAATGACGTATCGAGGAGAAATAACGCTTGCAGTTGGAGGAGTGTTGATAAACCCATCAGGACGCATTCTTAGATCAATCAAAGTGGTTATTGACCATTGACTATTATACTTAGCTGGACTATTCAATGCTACCCATGCATTTCCCCTAAAAGTTAAATAGAAGTGCGTATCGTTAGCCAGTGTTCTGTTGACTGTACGTTGACTGGTCATTAATCCTAATCCAGAGCTCACTTGAATACAATCTGTCGAAGAGTTAATTGGTGAAAGCGAATAACCACCATCTGTAGAGCAGTCTGTCGTACAAATTAGTTTCCAAACTTCAGTACTTCGACCCGTAGTTGACGATGGTACGTTTTTGGCACATTTGATGTCTGGATATATCCACCAATACGTTTGCTGAATGCTAATAGTAATTGAACTTCCATTTTGATAACTATCTACGGGTATCCATGTAATTGTACCTCCATTGAAATGAGCTGCATAGGCAATGTTGAAATGTAAAAGTAGAAGATAAAACAGAATCATCAGTTTTTGCTATTCGAGAACAAAACAAATCTGAAAATAATAAAATAAGTATGAAAACTGCATGACAACAACTGAATAGTTATCTTCAATCTTAAAGCAACGCAGTATCCATTTATAGTATATGAAATACAATCATATTTCAATAGGAACCCAAAATTTTCCAGCCTCTCACGCGTGAAATTCAATTATACTGATCTGAGGGCAAAAATGTATTATTTTTATCAAGCAGGTGTGTTCCTACTTTATTCATATGAATGTACATCAAGATTATAATCAATATTTTTTTTATTTAAATTGCAAAAAAAACTAATTATTCTGTGAATAATTATGTTTGATGAAATAAAGAAATATAATTTCAAATGCTTCATAGAAATTCATTTTTGAAACAATATTTTTTTTAAAAAAAAAGGCAGATACAGTGAAAAAAAGCAATCTTGAAAAAAATGATTAATGTTCGTGCTCAGAAAGTCGTGATACAAGGTGGATGAAATTATATGTTTTCATTTGTTCGAAAAAGTGTGGGTTACCAGAACATCGCCAATAATGGCGATTGTTCGATGAATAGAATAACAACTTGAGTAGATTTTTTCTTCGTGTTGTTGAGAAGTCCTGAAATCCCGAAAATTCAATTTACTTCATTGATTTTAGATTTAGAAGACACGAAAGCTGCTTGATAGCTTCGACGAGCGAATAAATAGAACTGGAGAGGTTGCATGTCAAATGAACCGATGAAAATCTTGTTTTTTTAAATGAATAAAAACAATATTTCTATTATTCCCTCGACTGTATGAAGGTCATTCTTTATGGCGCACCCATTATAATTCCTTCTTATCTTTATTATATGTAATTATAACGCTATTAGATCGTTCTTATCTTTTAAATTATTTCGCTCTTTCGAGAGAATCCTATGTTATATGAGGAGTCCGCTTCTACTCAGATCAAAGACTCGACTTTTGAAAAATCACACATTCATATAGTCCGCAGCATTCGCTTTCACACTATGAACAACCGTTTAATTTCAATCGTTTCTACCATCAAATACATTGAAATCGGCGACATCACTAAAAAAAACAATCAGCGTATATATGATGCATCCCATAAATGTCGTTGAAACGAATCGCAAGCTTTTCACTTCACCACTCCAAAACTCCAATATTTTCAAATAATTCTCTTTCTTTTTTCACTAGTATGTCATCAGTAATCAAATATTTACATAGGACCGAAAAAATAAAGTGCGTAAAATATCTGATACACCTTACTCTACCACTGTCATTTAAGCCAGTAGGTAATATTTCAGATTTCAGAGAATTATTAGGTACAAGATAATAATGATCCTTTCCACGTGAGTTAACATATCCGTTCAGTGAAGTTGACCGCGATTATATGCATACACGATTTGTCCATGAGCTTTATATGAACAAAATGGATTCTTCACACTCAGTTCAATTTTGAAATCTCGACTTTTCTAAGTTCCATTCAGTAAAATCCCAATACACAATACGGTCGAATAAAACCCTCTCTCATTTCATAGTATCTCAAACCCGATGTAACTTAAATCCATTTCTTGCGTCATTCACTTTTTCCATTCAAACGACTCTTTCTACACTTTGAATTCACCAAAATAACTCTTAGCTACTAGGTTTCTATAACGAATCTACTCTTACTTCTCATGAACACTAAATACAGCCATAAATTTTATAATAAATATAATTTCAGATTCGAATAGATATGTCTTTATCACTTCATGCACTTCCGATCGACATAGTCTATCGTATATTCGATCATCTAAGTGACACACAATTATTTCTCTTCTCAAGCAACGTGAATCAGAGATTCAATGCTATCCTGAATTCCTATCAAAGATTCCAAGTAAACTAAACTAACAACCTAACGTACTTTGCATGCAAATTATGACACGCACTCTTCAATGAATTCATGCTAAAACATCTTTTTCTCAAAAAATTCTCTAACATTACTCACTTTAGTAACTTTACTCTCTATCATGTATAGACACTCACTACGCTCAAGCTCGACTATAATGAAATCAGAGGTGTAAGTACACAATCAATTGGTCAAGCATTAGAAAGAAATCAAGTTAGATACATATTTAGTTTCTTCATTTCTATCACCAGTCTTCTATATTTATTACAGACATTAACCACACTAAACCTCGGATGGAATCAAATCGGAGATATAGGTGCCCAATCAATTGCTCAAGCACTTCAAAGAAATCAAGTTAGATAGATATTTAATTTATTCATTTCTATCACCAGTCATCTATATTTATTACAGACTCTCACCACACTCCACCTCTTGGGAAATGAAATCGGGTATGTAGGTGCACAATCAATTGGTCAAGCACTTCAAAGAAATCAAGTTAGATACATATTTAATTTATTCACTTCTGTCACCAATCTTCTATATTTATTACAGACTCTCACCACACTAAACCTCGAAGTGAATCGACTCGGAGATATAGGTGCCCAATTAGTTGGTCAAGCATTAGAAAGAAATCAAGTTAGATATATATTTAGTTTCTTCGCTTCTATCACCAGTCATCTATATTTATTACAGACACTAACCACACTAAACCTCTTGGGAAATCAAATCGGAGATATAGGTGCACAATCAATTGGTCAAGCACTACAAAGAAATCAAGTTAGATACATATTTAATTTGTTCACTTCTATTATCAGTCTTCTCTGTTTATTACAGACTCTCACCACGCTCGAGCTCGACTATAATGAAATCGGAGATATAGGTGCACAATCAATTGGTCAAGCACTTCAAAGAAATCAAGTTAGATACATATTTAATTTGTTCACTTCTATCACCAATCTTCTATATTTATTACAGACTCTCACCACACTCCACCTCTTGGGAAATCAAATCGGGTATGTAGGTGCGCAATCAATTGCTCAAGCACTTCAAAGAAATCAAGTTAGATACATATTTAGTTTCTTCACTTCTATCACCAGTCATCTATATTTGTTACAGACACTAACCACAGTAAACCTCGGAGGGAATCGAATCGGGTATGTAGGTGCACAATCAATTGGTCAAGCACTTCAAAGAAATCAAGTTAGATACATATTTAATTTGTTCACTTCTATCACCAATCTTCTATATTTATTACAGACACTACCCGCACGCAACCTCGGAGGGAATCGAATCGGAGAGTGGAGTAGAGCATTGCGTAGAAGACTGTTGGAAAAAATATGTTTTTTTTAAATACACTTCTAGTTTAGTTGTTGAGAAGCTTGCTGACAACTTCTAATTTTTGTTTTACATTAATAAATATTTGACACACTATGATTTGAACGAAGTTGACTGGTATCTTATGTGAAGTTTTAGTGGAAGTTTAGATGGAAGTTAGTATTGCGGGCAGTGTAGGGAGGATCGTATGAAAAAAATTGTTTATGCGTGCGTATGTGTGTCTGTTTCCACTGGATTAAAAAAAACAGCGATTTTAGTAAGTCCTAATAGATGGCTAGTGATAGTTGGAACTTAGTTGTAGTCTGGGTAATCAATGTCGGAGAGTCTGAATTGATAGGTGGATATTTAAAATTTTCATTACAGTATTTTTGACTAAAAACTGGATATTTTTGGAAACTGATGATTTTTCCTATAGTATGAGTAAATGAAATCAAATAGGGCGATCCCGAATCTATTGTTGTATTTACAAAAGTATTAAGCCGTCTGATATGAAATAGCTATAATCATTTAGGCCTAGCCATTCGATAGCTAACTAGACATGAGCTAAAAAATGTGCGGCAGCTCAAATGAAAAGTAGAGATCCTGTGGGATGCCGAAGATTGACGAGAAGCTGCCCATTTGAAGTATACTGAAATGGTAGCATGTTGATATAGTCAATAGTTTTTAATTGAAGTTTGTATGTGCGCTGACAGTATTACATTCAGTTGAGGGTCAAGTGAATCGACTCTTGATGAACATTACTTGTTTGTCCCTCAAGATTTGGCGCTGGAACTTGCGTATTTATGTTCGAAATCGATCAAAAGATTTCGTGAGAACGTCAAAAGTCATCAATGCGGTTGAAGGCAATAAATTCTCAGGTTTAATTGACACGACCGTATTGATCGCCTGAGCTATTACGTGACGCATTATTCAATTATTGTTGTTCAAGATTCAACTAAAAATAACCAATACAGAAAACAATCGTGATAAAGAGTTGTTATTAGTATTTCTATTGAAAAAAATGTATTATCGATTATTTTCAAAAGTTTCATTGTTCGTTTTCATTTGTTTTTTGTCAAAATATTGGCATAAATGTGAAAATCTCGATCTTTAAAATTATTGGGATAAAATAAGAAGGACAATATTAAGATTGAATTCGTTGCTTTATTTCTTTAAAGGCGTATGTATATAGAAAAATACTATTTTTAAATAGTTCTCTAAGTCAAAGAAAAAGATTGAAATTCAAACGTCACAAATGATATACTATGTTTTTTGTTGTGAATCGAATGATTAATAGAGTTTGAAATCCAATTCTGTTTCATTTTCGTTACAAAAGTAAGTCTTCGTCAAGAAATAGAAGCGTACATAATTTTGTTTTGTATCCCTTAGCTACAATCAACATTGATTACTGCGAAAGAGAATAGAATACATGAGAACGTGTTTCTTTTTTTTCTCATTCGAATGCCTTTGCTTAGCCTTATAGGTGAAACACTTGGCTGCATTCAAAGTATTTACATACTAGCTATTACGGTACGTAATGAGAAAAACTTCTACAAAGAATTGGTGCAAAGAGCGCATTACATATCTGAAGATTTGAGATTCATACAAAATATACTCCATCAATTAGAAACTTATGTACCTCAAATAACTGCCGCTGATGAAATCTTTTTAACTGAGTGTATTAATTCCGTACGATCAGCAATCGATGATATCTATGAAGTTTTAAAAGATACATTGAAACATCGTTCATTTTATCAAAAACTAATGTGTAATAAACAAGAAATGCAAACAAAATTAGATAATGGTTATAGGAGATTGCATGATTTATGTAATCGAATCGATCAGATTGTTCTGAGATTGAATCGAATCACTCCTGAACTTCAGTTAATACCTGATTTTAAGAAACAATTAGCTCAAATACCGAAAAAAGACGTATCAATCTTTGATTTTATTATCAATCAAAATACTCCTGAGAATGTTCGAAAGATAACAGCAAATGAATTTGATGCCAATAGATATGCGTACTATATGAAAGTTCATAACAAGCAACTTTTTATTGGTTATCATTCACGAACATGGTTAAGTGCTCATTCACAAGAATCAATTCTCGAAGATCGACTTGCGAAATTTAGATTACAATTTAATCAAATTAACTTGTCAGATTCTCAAGTATTACCTGAAATCATTGCGTCGAATAAGAATAATCATAAGGAACTGTTATTTTCTGAATATTACATAGCAACTGATCCAATATGTGGATTAGAAGTGTCTGAAACAAATGTATACATAGCAACGAAATATGCAATCATAATTGTTGAATTAAAGACGAAAAAAACTCTTGCAGTCTATGGTCTTGAAGATGAAGGATCGAATCGATTCAAGCAAATCAGTTCGATTCTCATTCCAGCGGATGATACTCAAAGTCTTTATGTTATCGATCGTGGTCAATATCGAGTATACAAATATAAAATCGATGATAAACATGGTTTTGAATACGTTCGAGATTATACAATAAGTACAAATCATAGTCAATTATGCTATTTAGTATCATGTGCTATATTCAAAAATCGTCTCTACGTGAGTGACAAAGCTAATAATTGTTTGCATATATTTCCGATCGATGCTAAACGTCAATCGCATTGTTTGAAAGACAATTCAATTCAATCTTTTTCACCTGGAGCTCTATGTGCCTATGAAGATTATTTGTATGTTGCTAATTGTTCATCAGAAAATCCAATGATATTATTATTGAACGCTGATGGTGAACCGATTTATTGGTTTCGTAATGATTATTTCAAAGAAATTCTAACGATACATATGGATAGAAATCTAGGAGAATTATTTGTATTAACACATACAACAGTTCAATCAAAAAAACAACCATTGATTTTGTCGATGAGTCTTTTTCGATCTCGTGATTTAAACGAAAAATAAAATTCTTATTCACCGATGATTCAGTTTTAAAAATCATGCATTCATATGTTATTGGACAAAAATCTTGAAGGTGTATTTATGGTTGTATAATGACACATTGAGAAAAAAAAGAACAGAAGAGTATAAATTTCGTCTGCTGAATCAATATACAGCATTTTTTTTCTCGTATAAGCACGTAATCGATCCCTAAGTTTAATTTCAAATGGCTTGTCTTGCCGATATAGTCAAAACAACAACTGCTCTTGTTGCTGTTGCTTACAAAATTGCAATGGCGATTCGAAATTCCGAAGAGATGTATGCTGAAATACAATATAGTGCGAACATTTTAATAACAAAATTGACTCTTGTTCAAAATATATTAACCAAATTGCAGCAGTTAGCTCACCGAGTGTCAACAGAAGATGAGAAATTTTTGTGTGCAAATGTTGAGGTTTTAAGAAATGTCATACTTGATACACAAAAGATCTTAGAAGAAATTCTAGGTGATCATAGTTTCATTCAACGTTTATTTATGAATAAAACTGAATATAGACGAAGATTATGTGATGTAAGCGAATTGTTGAATACGGCATGTTCAACTATTCAAGCTGCAATACCTGGAATGGTGTTTATTCAAGTTGATCGTCGAGAATTTGGAGATTTTCGAAAGTTATTTTCAAATCATCCAGCAAAATTATTTTCAAAATTCGAAACATCTTTTACCGCAACTTCACCGAAATCTTCACCTTTGCTTACATCGAATACAAATGAATGTTTTATCAAATTAGGTTGCGAACAATTATTTTTCAGTTATCATCTACGAACATGGTCAACTGCAATTCCAACGGAAACCATTCTTACTCTACGTCAAAATGAAGTCTCATCGAAACTTCAAAATAAAATTCGACCGAATATGTACGAGAATTCTGCGGAGCTCTTAGGATCAATATTCCCACTTGTGCCTAGTGCACGACCATCACCAATACCAAGTCCAAGAAATCCTCAAGCACATATTGATCTTTCTGAATTGTTCATGTCTCATGATACTATCTGTGGTATAGCTGTCACTGAATCCGTTCTTTATATTGCAACTAAACATGAAATTACTGCTGTTTCATTGAAACGAAAAAGAGTCATTGGACAATACGGTAGTGAAGGCAATGGACCGAATGGTTTCAGTCAAATATCTTTTCTCTACATTGATCCAAACGATCAGACAAGTCTCTACATCGTTGATCGTGCCCATTTCTCAGTGTATCAATATGAAATCGGTGAAAACGGTCTTCTTTTTAAATATATTCGCAGTTATTCAGTTATTGCTACTCTCAAACAAACACATCATCTAGTAGCCTGTGCAATACACAATCAATATTTGTATGTTAGTGATCAAGCAAATAGTTGTCTACATGTATTTCCATTGAAAGGACAACGACAGTCATTTTATTTAACTGATACTTTAATCACAGAGTTTTCGCCTGGATATTTATGTACACATGGAAAATATCTCTATGTTTCAAATTGTTCAAAGAATAATCCGGGTATACTAGTATTCAATGAAGAATGTCAACCAATCGATTGGTTTCGACATCCTTCATTAGAAGAAATCTTAGCTATCGATATCGATACGAATATCAATGAATTGTATATTTTAACAACGACTAGTGATAATTCAAAAAAGGAACAACCATTGATTGTTACGATGAATTCGAGCGTTCGTAGTTAACATGTTCTATTTTTTTTTGGAATAAAGTATTCTTATCGAGAAGACAAAAAAACAATAAAAAAAGAAACAATTTTTTTCCTCTGTTGAAAATAATTTCAAGGCTTCATATTATGTTTCTTGATGCATTTGAAGAACAAAAAGAAAATTAGTTGCTGTCTTGTTTTAAGTAGTAGTAGTAAAAAAAGACATTTCTTCGTTTTTGTTTCGTTGTTAAAGCAACAGATGCACATACATATTTTTTATTTACATTGAAAGATTGCTTTTCAGTTGATAATTTTGTTCTTTACCATAGGCACAAATATGACTTAATCAACACATTTGACAGAACGCTCAAAACACTAACGTTAATTGACAAAACACATTCTTTCACTTTTTCTTGTCGATTTTATATATATATATATTATTTATATACTTATACGAATACTCTTAGCAACCTATCAGTAAAGTATTTTCTTCTCCGACAAAAATCAACAAGAGAAAGAGAGAGAGAAAGCACATCGCGTGTAGATTCAATCATTTTATTTTCTTTTGGATTGAAAACTTTTAACATGTTTTGTTTGTCTTAGATATGAGATATTAAGTCAGACCGATGGTAACTGTTAATAAGCAAAAGATTTTCGATTGATTTTTACATTCTTCTATTTTAGCCACCGAAAAAAAGTAAAGAGCATGCCGATAAAAAACCGGCTAAAACTGATAAACAGAAGAAAGCTGAAGCTGAGATGATGAAAAATCTCACTGTTCAATATGTAAGTGTTTTGTCTTTTAATGAAAACATTTCATTCATTCATTGATTTCTTAGAATGGCGTTTTATCTCCGGATGACTTAAAAGGAATGAAAGATATTTTCGATACACATGATGCTAAAAATCAAGGATTTATAAAGACTAGTTTGTTAGGAAATATTCTCCGAACAATTGGTTTCAATCCACTTGAAAGTGATGTTCAACGCGCAACAAAACAAGTCGATCCTCAAAGTACGAATATGTCAATCGAACAAAAGCATTGTTTCTTTGTTTTTCTTAGATACGGATCAATTAAAATTTCCCGATTATGTTGCTGCCGTTTTAAGCATTCCAACGGCTGTCACTGACAAAGATATAATTCCTGCATTTCAAGTATTCGATTCAGACAAACGTGGTTTGATAGAAGTTGATGAAATTCTTAAAAGTTTGACCAATGTTGGAGAAAAACTCGATGAAATTGAAGTGAATACATTCAAAGAAAATATGAACATAAACGAAGCTGGCCTATTCGATTATAATGGTAAATAGAAACAAATCGTTTCTTGATAAATAAATAATAGGAAATTTTAATTTGTTTATTTTGAAGAATTTTTTCTTAAATTTACTCAACCACCACAAACAAAAACAAAGAAAAAAGGAAAAAAGAAGAAGAAGAAAAAATAAATATTGACCAACAAAACCAAAGCAACAATTTTGCTTGTTCGTTTTTCTTTTTTCTATAAAAAAAATATTCAAAAAAAAAAAAATTTCATTTCTGTTTGTCGATTAAAAGAGATGCTCATTTCTACTAAATATTTCTTTTTAAATACAACCAATCGTTTCACGCATTATCAAACGATATTGTTCAGGAGTTAAATCATATTCACCACCGGTTGATACGCCGGGTAATTGAATTTCGGCAGCTAATTGACGAGTTGAAGTTAAAGACTAGAATCGAAACAGATTGACAATGAAGTAAATCGATGAATAATAGATAGTACTTTGGAAAATTGAGGATTCGAAAATGTTTTCATCGTTGTTTGAACAGCTGAACCTGGAAGAACAGTATTTTGACATTGATAAAGACGATTATTCAACTGAAAATCAACGGAAAAAAGTTTGTTTTTTTTTCATTTCGAGAAATATTGAATTACATCGGCAGCTGTTTGATTGGCTAATTTCATTTTTGAACGCATTAATTCTTGTTTCACTTGAACATTCTCACCAGTTATTTTATAATTTGCTATTGTCGAATATAAATCCTACAAAATCAAGATCGATATACAAATAAATCGTTTGTTCTGTAGTCAAATTTTACATTGAGTAATAAAGTTGAGTTTTTATATAATTGTGCGATTTCGTTCGATTTCTCATCAGGTTTAGTTGGAAGTGTTAGTTTAGCTAAATCATTCGATGATAATTGCATTTTCATTTGCCATAATTCATCTTTTAACAATCGAATTGTATTTCTCAGTGAATTAATCTGCAAAAAAATAATTATATTGTTTTTAATTCAATCAGTTTCTCGAAACTTTTACTTCTTGTTCGTTGGCTGCAGATGAAACAGTTTGTTCAATACGTTGAGACGCAACAGGTTGCGTATCAGTCATTAAATCTACGAGAATGAATTTATTTTTCAAAGAAAGAAAGAACTGAATTTCTATTTTACTTAGAATTGGCGACATTTTTGCGGCGATCGTACTTTCCCTTGGTAAAATATCTTTCAGAAGTGTATTCTTTGTAACTTGTTTAAGTCGTTCTTTCAAATCATTTTTCTCTCGTTGTAATTGATCAACTTCAGTTTGTAAATCAGTTAGTTCATCGTCACGTTGTCTATTAAACAATAATATTTAATAAAAACAACGTTCTTGAAATGAATTCTCAGTTACTTCAGTTGTTTTTCGAAATTAACTCGAATTTCTTCGACAATCGTTTGATGTTTCGACACTTTTCCATCCAAATCTTTTTGTAGACTTTCGATCTTTTTGTCATTTAAAGTTAAACGAATATTGAGTTCACTGAATTCATCGTGTTTTGATTTCATTAATTTTTTCATATCGATTAATTCTTCGTCTTTTAATTCTAAACGTGCTCGAAATGAATCTAATTCGTTCAGAGAATTCTTCAATTGTTCAGCAAGAAGTTGAATCGGTGGTTTTGACTAGAAAATTTTTAAAAAATCAACCATTGCCGATCCAACGATTTGATTTCATTGAATTTTACCTTTTCAGTTGGAACTGTCGAATCAAAGACACCGTTTTCAAGTGATTGACTCAATTTATTCAAAGTTGAAAGTGTTTCGAGCATTGAATTCAAAAGACTATCATAGGGACCGCTATCTTCTTGTTTGTAGATTTTATCACATGCTTGATAGGCAATACTTTCGATATTATCTGTACTAATGCGTTCATTGGCATCTGTAAAAGAAAACAACAATTGTTTTTTTTTCTCTCAACAACCGAGAATGATGAAATTCTACCAGAAAGTAGAAGAATTTGTGTTGTTAATCCTGAACATATTTCATGAAATGTTTTCGATAAACGATCGAGATGTTTCAATGCTAATTCAATAGCTGATATTGTTTGATTATCAAGATCAATCGATCGATTTTTATCATCTTCTGCTGGTACAAGACGATTGATCTAAAAATAATTCAACGAATCTCAATCTCTCTCGATATTTTCATCTCCTCATTACTTTGCTAATTTGTGCACGTAATTGTTCATTAATTTGCATTAAACGTTGTAGAAGATTTGCAAATGGACTTTGATCACATCCAACCTAAACACAAATACGTCATTTCAATATTTATCCAAAATCAAAATTATTTTTAATAGCAATTCAAGATATTCGCATGCAATGTCTTATTGAAAACACAGATTAAATGCGTTAATCATAGGGCTTTATTTCTCTTTACCTGACCAACTTCCTATACATTATTAATTAAGAGAGAAGAGTTTGAATTCGAAAATAAATTCATTTCTTTTTCAATTACTTTCTGAAGAATCTGTATACGTTGAATATCGGCTTGTAATGCGTCGTTACTCAATAGAACGATACGAATAAAATCTCGAAGATAATTCGTCATGGGAAATTTTTGTTCATTCAAATGAATTTTGTACATATGCTTGAAGAAAGAAAAGAAAGATTTTAATTTAGAAAAAAGATACGAAGGAAAGAAAGTACTTCGAAGAAGACAATAGTTCTATCGAGAGAATTTAGTGATATTGAATCATGAAGTTGATCTTTTTGCAAGAATTCAATGAGAATATCCAAACATTTCTCATGTGGTAAGAAATCATGATAGGAAATAGCTAATTGACGAAGTGTTTCTGGTTTGCAGACTTGCATTGTTCTACGAAAATATTCATATGAATTTCAATATGAATTTTAAAATTGTTGATTTTACTTTTGATATTTTCTCAAAATCATTCGAAAGATTGATAAAACCAATGAGATTTTACATGTAAAGCTCCATTGTTCAGCTCGATGAGACTTCACAATATCGTCGAAATTAATCTGTTCAATTCGATTCGATTGTTTCTGTATTTCATTTATCAATAAATCACATTTTGATATTAATTTTGGCACGAATAAATAAGTAAGCAGACAGTCATGATCAGCTCCTCGTTTAAGAAATTGTTCAGGTAGAAAACAAACGATTAATTGAACGTAACGAGAATAATAATCCACGTCGAATTTATTCAATTGACTTTCGATCATTTCAGCGTAGGATTTGGTTTCGATAATTTTCGCTTTGAATTCACTCGATTGAGCTGAACCAGCGAGTTTTAATTGTTCATCGTATTTATCAATTTGTTTTTGTGTTTGTTCATTTTGATACTAAATAAAAAAAAGCAATGAGAAACAGACGAGCAAAGCATAAAGTCAGAGATTTACTTGCATATTTTTGAGACTCTCACGAAATCGAAGTATAGTTCGTTCGTGATCGCCAATTGTGTATTGAAGTTGTTCGATCTGACGTTCTTTCTGAAAAGAATAAATGTATTTAAACAATAGTGACTATGCAATTCAACGAACGTCTTGAATTTGATTTTGTAATAAATCGAGATTTTCTCGAAGTTCACGTTCAATTTCTCTTGCATGCTCTTCCATTTCTAATCGAAAAGAAAAACAAAATACATTGAATGAATCGTGTCTTTATGAAACAAAAGTTTACCTTTATCCATTTCACAGATAGATTCCTAATAAACAAAAAATAGCACGAGAAATAATCAAGACAAATCATATAATCGAAAAACTTACGAGGTCATCCGCAGTTTCTTGTAATTTTCGAACTTGATCTTCAAGTGTAAGATTTTTTGTTGTTAAAATATCAACCATTTCTTGAGCACCAAGATTCGTATCAACCTGTTCTGTTAAATCAGTGATTGTTGCTTGCATATTACTAATTTCTGTTTTGGCATGTTCATTTTCTTTTGTTAGAATTTTGATATTATGCTCGAGAGTTTTCATTTCATCTTTTAGTTTATCACTTTCATTCTTTCTCGCTACTGATACATCACGTAGTCTAAACAATAAAAAAAAACAGATGATCTTTTCAATTCTATTGAGATTGATTTCTTTACTGAATCAAAGCTTGTTCTAATTTGATTATTCGTTCGTCATCAATTTTCTTTTGAAAACTATTGGCAACTTGATCAGGTCCACTCAATTGAATCTCTTCTTTGATAACATCGAGTTCTAATTGAGTTTCTTCGAGTTTATCTTTCAATGAAGTATTTTCTGTTGTTAATGATTCTAATCTTTCTTCGGCCATTTCAAGATCAAGTGTAAGAGATTCAATACGAATCTCTGTATCGGCCATTTCTTCTCGATAATTATCAAATTTTTCTTTGATTTCTTTTAATTCATTTTCTTGTTGTTGATTTTTATCGTTTAATTCTTTGATACGTGCTTGAGCGGCACGTTTATCCGATTGAAACTGAAAGAACACGGATTTTAAAAAATAAAGACAAACGAAAAGAATTTACTTGATCGATTTGAAGTTTAAGACGATCGAATTCGCGTAGTTTTTCGAGGTCATCACGACGTTTCTTCTTCAAAGTTTCGATTTGTTCTTGTTGATCGGATATTTTACTGTTAAGAAGAAGAATCTGTGATGATTCGGAAGCATCTGTAGTTGGTGAATTCATCATTTTTTTAGATAGATTTTCATCTGATGCAATCTTTGGTGGTAGAACTACAGGCTAAAAATGAATAATCGAATGAAAAATAGAAACTAAAAGAAATCAGTTTCGATCGATTACAGAAATAGATGGTGGTGGAGGAGGTTCTTTGATTTCTTCTTTTGGCGGAGGTTTTTCATTGATTGTAGTTGACGATATTTGTTCATTAGATGATTGAGTATTAGATCTCGTTAAACCTTGAAATCGTAGAGACAAAGATTTAACAATTTATCAACAAGAGGGAAAAAAATCGAGCAGCGTTAAGTCAGTATACCTGTATCATCGAAAATGCCTATATGATTATGAAAATCGGCTATTTATCTTTTTTTTCCTTTTTCGAATGTCTATCCGCGTACCTGATGATCGATTAGATGTAGTTCCTGACGGTGGTCGAAGTCCTGTTGCTCTCGCTGTGACACCCGATGGTTTCGTTGAACCTGTCGGTGTTTTGATCGATTGATTTGAGTTTGATCGTGGCACATTATTCGATTGCGCATCACTAGCAATCGTTTCAATTTGTCCGGGCCGAACATAAAGTCCGTGATTATCAGCACACGTAAAATATCGAACATTTGTTCCATCTACAATCGAAATTCGATGTCAATTATGTACAAAATTCAAATGCAAATACCTTTTTTCTGTACAGTTCCATTATTTTTACCGTTGGGCGCATCAAGGATGATGCCAATCCAATCTCCTGTCAAAATTCCAACGATAAAAATAAAAGAAAACGAACGATTTCAATTTACCATCAGCAAATTCTGTTTTGCCAATAAATGCAATCGTACCAATACCTTTGCCAGCAATCGAAATTCGCTGATCAAGCCTAAACGAACTTGCGGAAGCCATATCTTTTTAGACTAAATGGCAAATAGTAAATGTTGACTGATAATAAATAGCAGCACTGATTCATTGCTACACTTTTTCTGACCAATCAAATTTCACTCAATTGTCGCTAGTAGAATCTGTCAAAAAATAATTTTAATTAATTAAACTCATTGAACTTAATTCAATGAGAATCTTTTATTTAAAATATCGAAAGGTAAAATTTACTGAGGATTAATATGATTATTAAGGGTCATTGCTAACCATCGTGATACTTTCATGGTTTTTTATTCTGCTTGAATCGATGCAGTCAAAGAATTTCTTGTTTGATCTCGAATAACCGATAGAAAAATGGTTCTTCTTCATGCAAAATTAGTTGTTGCTGGTTAGTGAATAACTTTGAATGATTATTTTCAATTGAATATATACGTATGCGTTCGTAGGCGATATGACTGTTGGCAAAACAGCAATCTGTCATGTTGCTGGCAATGAAGCAACATCTTTTCCAAAGACATATAACTGTGTAAGTTTCAATGACGTTTAAATCGAGAAAAAAAAACATTTGTTTCTTTTCTACACAGACAAGTCTAGCCGATCTTGTTCTCAAACAAATTCGTGTGCCAGATAGTGATGATTATGTGGTTTGTATCGAGTTTAATTCGATCTTAAAACTAAACTTCTCTATTTTTCATATTCAGGAATTTTTCCTCTTCGATAGTTCGGGCAATTCAATCTATCAAGATTCATTACGAGATGCGGTTTGTTTTCAACTGAAAAAAAAATAATTTAAAATCGAATAGTTCGTTGTGTTTCGATTTTAGTGGATATCGATGGATATGTATTGTGTTGTATATGATATAACAAATCGAAATTCATTTAAAAATTGTGGTCTTTGGCTTGAACACTTGAGTCAATCACGTGGCGATCATAATATATTCGGTAGGGAACTATTCGTTCATTTGATTCGATTAAACAAATGTGTTTTTCAGGAGTTTTAGTTGCAAATAAAACCGATAAAGAAAATTATCGAATGGTATCAACTCAAGAAGGCAAACAATTGGCTACTAGTCGAAAACTCGGCTTTTTCGAATGTTCTGCCGTAAATAATAATAATAATAATATTTTTGTTTTAATGACATTTGCTTTCTTCATTGTTTAGAAAGACAATAAAGGCATAGCTGAAATTTTCAAATATCTCGCCAGAGAATATGTTAGTCGTTATCGAACACGTATTCGAACATTAGAACGAATGGCTCGTGAAAATTACTAGAAAACATTTCCTTTCTTTGTCTTTGTTATTGTTTAATATCAATAAAATCGAAAGAAAACTTTCTTTTTTTCGTACATATGAAAACAACAGTATTGAACTTTGTTTTCTTATTTGATTGATAAAGGTTATCGGATCGATGACCTTTTTCGATTGGGTACAGGTGAATTGTTGTTTCAACTCTTTTCTTCTATTATCACTGATGTAAATCGAGCGAAGAAAAAAAGGTCAATATAAAAAAAGAACAGAAAGAAAAAGTGCATTTCTCTCTCTCTCTCTCTCTCTCTCTCTTTGGTTCAATTTATTTGCTTCGATGACAGATTGAATTCGAGACAAACATCTTGCCCGATAGTAAGTTGAAAATTATACGAAGCAAATGCGTAAATAATTGTTATGTACTTTTAGAGAATGACAAATCCGATCATGTTTTAATTGTACAGAAAAATTAAACGTTCAACTGCATACTTTCTACCACATACATTCCAATCGATGAATATTCATTCGAACGCTAGTTGTTTTTTGTTCTTCTTTTTCTAATGTTGAATTTTAAATTTGATTTGTAATATACATGGAAATACACTCAAGCAATCTTTCTTATTCAAATAATTTAGCCTTCTAATTGGAATTTCTTTTGTTCTATGTATTGATTTGAATTCGCAAAGTTTGTTATTAAAATAAGACATCGATTACCTTGATCATCGATCAATGTCTACATAATAAACATAAATGTATGATTTGAACGAATGAGTCTGGACAATAAACTTTCATAAGAAAAGAACAGAAAGAAAAGAAGAAAAAAAAGAATGTCTGAATACGATACTGATACAAAAAAAAGACGTTAGTATAAGTGTTGCTTATCATCAAATGTATAAATTCGAGTGGAATATATATCTATCATATTTCGATTGAACTGAAAAAAAAGCACGACAAATCCTTTTTCTTTTTCATGACAAATCAGTATCAATATTTAGTTTTACTTTGGTTACATTATTCGAATTTTGTTTTCGTACAAGCTATTATTTTTCCATGTCAATCAATGAATCCATGCGGATGTTCATTGAATAGTATCGATATCGATCCTCGTTTAGCTGATGGTGAAATGGTTACTCATCGAAGTTGGAGCTGGGCAGTTTCGTTACGTAATTCCTACAATGAACATATTTGCGGTGGAACAATCATATCAAAAACATTTATTCTTACAGCGGCACATTGCTTTCTTAAGATATCCGACGAACCTCTACCATATTCAGTTGTAATCGGTACTGATTCAATGATAAGTACGACGAGACAAATAGGAATCATTGCTCAAGTTCTTATTCATCCGAAATGGAATTATACAACCAAAGAAAATGATATTGCACTAGTAAAACTCGACACACCAATACCAATCGATGGAATTAATATTGCGAAAATTTGTTTACCTCATGTGACAAAATCTCAACAAGTTCGATATCCGAAATTAAATTCTTCGTTAGTAGTTATCGGTTGGGGTATAACCATCTGGAATGATTTTACATCTCCTATACATCTTCGACAAGTAATACTTGAAACAATCGATGCAACCGAACCGAAATGCGACAAATTGATAAGAAATGTTCAATTACAATTCTGTGCTTCTGTTCAAGGTGGAGGAAAATGTATGTCGAACAAAAAAAAACAAGGATTTTTTCGAAATCTTTTTTAAATTGTTTTTCACTAGATACATGTCAAGGCGATTCAGGTGGTCCAATTATGTATTTTTCTCCATCGAAACGTCGTTGGATATTAACTGGTATCATTTCCTATGGATATCAATGTGATTTACGTGAATATGCCGGTGTTTATACTCGAATTAGTGTCTATGTCAATTGGATTAGATCTATTGTTGGTAACGATGGAATCGTTACTGTACCTGAAAGTTCAGCTATTATCTCGAATACATCTAATCGATACACTATCTTTTTTCTAACATTGACAATATTGTTCTGTTTTTTGTAAACTTTATTTATTATTTATAAGAAAATGGTATTTATATATATATCTATATATTCAAACTCAGATTTTGCAATACCTGACTAGTTAACCAAAAAGAAGAAAAAAAAACGAAACAAAAAAGGCAAAATGTTAAGCTGAATTACAAAGTTGTTTTATTTTCTTAACAGTATTCATAATTGTCTGTGTGTCAGATTGAAAATGTTGAATCGTTGCTGTATTTTGTTGCGTTAATTGTTTAAGTATTCGTATGAATTTCGTTAGTGCGTCACATAATTGTCGTGTCAATTGTACTAATGATGTTTGTTGAGTTTTAGTTGCATGTCGAACATGTTCATGTAAAGTTTCGAGAACAAAAACGAGTTTATGTCCGGCAACGATCAACGCTTTGCCTTCGGTTATCATCGACAAAATAATTTTCGGCTCATTCGATGGAACAATTTGATTTAAATGTGTATAACGTACGAACATTGTTGCAATATGTTCTCGAATATGTCGATGGTAACATTTAACAAGCGGATCAGTTGTTGAATAATCATCGTCGATATAATCATAATTGTCACTTTTGATGTCGAGAAGAAAATTCGAATGACATGTTTTCGAGGTTGGAATTTGTGAACAACGTGCACGATTTACGGTCGGTTTTTTATTTTGAAAATGTCCGTAGATTTGTGTTGTCGATACTGATGTTGTCATTTTCTTCGGTTCATTTTCGTTTGTTAATTCTTCGATTGGTTCAAGATTTAATTTTCGAAAAACATCGATTGGTATCGATGAGTAACTATGAGATTTTTGTTTGAGACGTAAATCAATAACTGGTTTGATTAATTGAATTATTTTTGTTGATAATTGAATCATATAGTGATGATTCAACGGATTGATTTGTTCGAATTCATAGAGATAATTCTCTTTAAAGATTTTATACGTATGTCGATCCAAAAGACAACCATAATCATGAAGAAATAGTCGACATTCGTTTATAAATAAACGAAAATTTGACTCAATATTTGATTTAGTTAATAATTGTCGATATTTATCAAGAATTGATGAACGTATGGATAATTTACGAAATGATTCTTGTAATTGATCGATTTCAGCTAGAGGGCAAATAGAGAAAAAAAACCAACGAGTTGAGATAACAAGTTACCAATCAATGATACGTGACTAACGAGAATAACATGAACTAGACGTGCCTTATGTTCGATACTCTTACATCATTTAGTTTTTTTTATGTAACTTCTCTATATGAAGATTATTTTTTGTTTCCACAAAAGAAACGGGGAAGAGTCCACTGAAATTGTCATCAATTGTTCTATTTTGGCGTTTTCTTTTGTAACAGACATAAATACAGATGTGCTTATAGAGAGAGAGAGACAAAAAAGCACGATTTGAAGCATCGTAAATATATAAATATATGTGCGTACACGCTATGCTATGTTTATTTTAATTAATGTACGAGCGCCTACTCGATAATAATCAGGATAAGCAGATGCCAATGTGTGAAGGTCATGACCGAAGAAAGTCAAACTTACTTGATGATAGTAAACGTATTTGATTGTTATTATTATTTAGAATAGATGTGTGAAATTCGCTTGTTGTCGAAGAAGAAGAAGAAGAAGAAGATGATGATGATGAGACGTCTGATAGACGTAGATCAACTCCAGAATAAATACCAGACGAACGCGATGACGATTCAGGTGAAGAATCATTGCCAACAGGTGGATTTGAATTCGAGATGAAATCTATCGAAAAGAAAACAAAGAAATTTAAATTTCTTGACAATGACTTTGAATTTAAAGACAATCGATTGCTTTTTTTCCCTTCTCTTGTCACAGCTGTGCATATTTGATGTTTCTTACCTGATGGTTGTGGTATATCATAATCATGATTGGTGGATATTGATGTTGCTGTGATCGGAATATCATAATCGTTCGATAAACTGTCATACATCTGATGAACAGAGCAAAGTAATTAGTTGATAAATAGGTTCGTGTTTGTCTTTTTTGACTATCAAACTTACTGATATTGTTGATAGCGAAGAAGACGAACGGTTCGGTTCGTTCGATTGAGTAGTCGAGATAAGTTTCAATCGATTTCCAGGACATAGACCACATTTACCTTTACGTTCACATAACCACCAACCATTTAAACCATTGGGATTCTCGATTAAAACAGTTAAAATATCACCTTTACGAAATTCTAATTCGTCTTCATCATCAACATCATTGTTAAAGAGTGCTACAGCTAATTGCATTTTTTTTCCTCTGAAAAGCAAAACCAAATGGATATCTCATGTATATGTATTTTTTTCCTACGAACAGATGCTACCATGATAACAAAAAAACAAAGAAAGAAAAATATGGAAACAATCGATTTCAATTAGAATATCACTTATCACTTCTCTTTCGAATGTCAGCAATGAAGAAAGATTCGAAATCAATTGAATTTGACAAAAGAAGAATAACTTGTCATGAATAGTAGCTCGTCTCATTTTGTTTAGACTAAACAGATCGATTGTTCTCCTTTTTCTTACGTAAATAAATATACAAATAATAACTCGAAGGCATCTCTTATTCTCAGTATTAGATTTTGAGAAATATTTATACAGTCTGTTATGTGAAAACGAGAGTTGTTTCTTCTTCTTCTTGAAAGTGATATTTGATCTTGAAAGATAATCATTGAAGGACATTTGCTCATCATTTGATGATATAAGAAGAGTACGAGGGTGTTGAAGTAAAAGAAAAGAAATGAATCAAACTATATTTATAATTCGAGTATTTGTTCGGTACCGATCAGAATAGAAAATGATGATGGTTATGTAAATTTCATTATGTGCTAAACGACAAGGCTACTTTCTTTTTCTCTCTCTCTCTCTCTTTCGCTCGTTCCTCTCTGGAGCAATTGTTCTGATTAATACTGTCAACTTTGTTCAATTCTCTTGCCTTTTTCTTGTTAAAAGAAAATAAAAGTACAAGAAGCTCGATTAAAAATTTTCACTTACTGTTTGTTAATGACGTTGTAGTAATTCGAACAATAACTTTCTATACAACAAATACGCACATAGTATACGCTATATATGTAAACGGGGGTAAAATCGGTGTCTCGATTAGCGCGAGAAGAGAAGAGAAGAGAGAAATGGAGGAGAAGAGAGAGAGAGAAAGAAAAGACTATAACACTATTGCCACCACTTCTACTCCGTTCTGCCATCACTCTCTTCACTTTCCCGTTCTCTGTACAGAGAAGGAAAGATGTATAGAACAACACATACGGAATGCAGAACAATATAATGACTACCATATAAATAAAAGAGTGACGCGCCACAAGAGATTACCACTGAGCTAGTTTATGTCTAAAGACATAAAGCTTAAGTTTGTTTTTGTTTCTACACGTCGTTTTCAGTAAACATTAAATCGACTTTGAAAATCGACCTTCATTCGATGATTTTACCGTTGTTAGATGATGTAACAAAACATTTTCCCGGAGAACACATGCGTGTACAAACATAAAATGGAGAGATAGAAAGTGCCGAACGAGCTATTCAATCAACAAAAGACAGCGATGTCGAATGACAAGCAGTAGATTTGATTAAATAAACACCGAAATAAAACTAAGTCGTACGATCTTAATCTTTCGTTAAATAGATCAACTCGCTATAAATGAAATCACGTTTATTGAGACAATAATAATACTCGAGTAGAGAGACTGAGAAAGAGAGAAAGAAAACGACTTTTTTTGAAGCTAAAAAAAAACAACATAATGATCATATAAGAAGCACTTGAATTTTTTTTTCGTTAATAAAAGTTGACAAACAGAAGAAAATATTCTTTCAAAATAAAGAAAAAACGAAAAATTTTCGAAGTTTCGTTTTTGCCTTCAAACAAAGGTTAAAATCGCACATCCATTTAAAGTTTCAGATATCCGACAAGAAGCAAAGCGCGTTTGTCAACATTAAAAAACAGTATGAAAACGAAGAGAATAAGAAAAAGTGATGAAAGACATCGACTCCAATAAAACAAAAATTAATTTTCATAAAAACCTTGTCTCCTATTTCAATGTCGAAGAAAAAAAAATGAAGCATCAATAAAATTCAACAAAAAAGAAAGAAAACTAAACCTGGTTTGTGCTCAAATGTCATAAATGAAGAATCATGTTTGTCAAAAAAAGAAAGGAAAAGTTGATCGATATATTTATTCTCTATCCAATCTAATCGATTTTCGGTTATTAGCGAGTTTAACCTTGAATATGCTTGTACAAATAGATCCTTGACAAAGATATTGAGCTTTGTGACGTATTAGATATCTTCCAATGAATAGAAACAAAACCTAATGTAGAAGAATTGGCAATTTGTTGGTTTCGTATGTCTCGATGTTATTTGATGTCTTTTGAGTATTCAAAGGTCAACTGACACTAAAATTTTTCTTTTTTTGCCAGACAAGCGATCAAGCGACTAGCTCATTGACGAAATGAGAAGATAAATAACATTATATTCGTTTTTTTTCTACATACAACATTTTGATTATGTCATCGAATAATAAAGAGTCATAAAAATAAAATAATATCAAGTGCTGAAGTAGTATGTGACCTTCAATCAATCATTATTCTTGTCAAAATGTACGAAAAAAAAGAATAGCAAGTGAGTGGATGGATGGATAGAAAGAAAAACTACAGACTATATCGTTAGAAACTTGTTTCGAACGAGTCAATAAATCATTAACATATTTATTATTATAATTGGTATTAAATCGTTCGAGATTATCTCGAGTGACGACGAAAGAGTTTTGTGATAAAATATTTACTCATACGAGGATTGATCTAATCCGTTGAAAGTCTCAGCTTAATCGCTTATGTTAAATATCACTAAGCTTACATTGCCTTCTCGTTTTCCTTTCTTTCCCTTATAAAATAATTCGATTAGATTATTAAATTAATTCGTACAAGTGAAAATAATAGTTTTTTATGTATCGAATTGAATCGAATATAGATAAGATAAGTGAATGTATTCGAACAGGTGTTCGATATCGTTGTAAAAGTTCAAAACATTTCTTTATCATCGATTTTATTGTCTTGCATCATTTAACTCTATTGATCTTCTCGATCAACATATATATCATATTGAACAGAAGGTCGACATTTTCTTTCATGCTGTGATTAGTAATGGCCATGTAAATGTTTGATGAATGTGACTAAACAAACAATTTCTTGTCGAGAAGACCTATGAAGATTGAATGCATGCAATTGCTCTCTTACAAGTACATCAAGTTGATATTATCTTCATGCTATTCGATTAATTATCAACCATCTAGATAAATAAATCTTTTTTAGAAAGAAAAAAATCGTTTATAGTTCAAGGATAATCATTTGCTTTTAGTCTTATTGTTTTCTATCTAATTGATCCTTCGGATTTTACAGAAATATAACGGACCGAAATTATTCGAAATATGCGGCAAAACAAGACTGCCGTACGGTGTTTTGCTATGAAAATTAAAGAAATATGCATAATGTTTTTCTAATGATTTTGTTGAAACAATTTCACATTGTATCGGCGCAGAACCTTTGTAACCACGTTGTTTTTTATTTGATAATGGTGTTGCAAGATTTTCAATAGCTCGTTCGACAACACCTTCATTTTGTGCAGGTGCTAATGTACATGTTGAATAAACGACGATACCACCTGGTTTACATGCTCGAATCGCAGATTCGAGTAGTTTTTGTTGATATGCTGGCAGTTCGACACGTTCTTCGATTCGTTTTTTTGAAAAGATATTAAACGCTGTCATTAATGCATGTCGATCACTTGTGCATGGTACATCGACAAGAACCTATCGTTGTATCGTATAAAGAAACAAAATAATAAAAAAATCGATTTACTCGATCGAAACTAGCTGGTTGATATTGACCGAATAGACATCCATCACCTTTGACAAATTTAACATGTTTAGCCAATACATTTTTTGGTATTGTTTGAGAGAAGACATCAGTTAAACGTTTTGAACGTATGTTATCAACATCATTACATGTCAATTGAACTAGAGAAACAAGAAATCTTTTTATTGTGAAAACTGAAATAAAATCATTAGTTTACTATAGGGACAATTGTGAAAGATATTCAAAGCTTTTCCACCCGGTGCTGAACATACATCCAAAACAGAATGAAACGGTTGAACATCGAGAGCGAGAACCGGAAGAACACAAGCTCCATCCATACAGTAATAGTCTAAACTAAACAATAAGTTGATTCGAAACATTTCTCGTAAAATAAGCAAAAAAAATGAAATTTGCTTTTTGTTTTACCCAATAGTCTTGATTCATCGGTTTTAGCCGGTGAAAATCTCGACATATTACTCCGTGGAAATGTATAAACATGCCAAGATGGAGGTATTCTTGTGTAATCTCGTTGTGGATGTTCATCAACAATCGGAATTGTATTTCCTTTGACTACTGATTGAGCTTGTTGTTCAAGTGCTTGTTTATAAATTTCATCTAAACTTTTCACTGGTTCTGGTTGATTAAATCTATTGAGATCTTCGTCTTCATCGATTATATCATTATCGTCTTCATTATCATAGAATTCTTCTTGTTCATTAGCTAAATCACTCGTACCTAATAATCGTCGATGTTCTTTCTGTTCTAATAATTTCTTGACTCCATATTGATGATCACTTTCAGCGATTTGTTCTTGAATCAAAGCAAAATCTTTTCGTAAAATTTCATCATCAAATCTTAACATTTCGATGGCACTCCGTTCACGAAGTTGTTCTTGAACAGATTCTTTCGATAATGAATACGGATTAATCAATGCAACTGGCTTAGGTAAACTAAGTAGAGCAAGACGTATCGATGGCCAATGTCGATGAAATATCAATGGATAAGCAAAATCGAAATATTCTAGTGCAAGTTCATTCGAATGTGAACCATGATGTGACGAAAACATCTGAATAGATTTGGTTTTTTTTGAATTTATGAGAGCAAATATCTCATCCTACCCATTTCTTTTTAAAAGGTCGTGCATAACGAATTGAAATGAAATTCAATTGGCAAAGATTTTTTTTCAATAAATTCAACAAGTCTTTGCGATAGATCATCTGCAAATGAACGTATTACTCTAACGTATGTACTTCGACTTGATTTGTAAACATATCATCTTTTTAACCTCGTAAAAAAATAAATAACTGTTTGACAACAACGAAAAAGAAAAAAAGAAAGAGAGAGAGAGAACAAGGGAGGGAAAAGTGTAGGAAAACAAACACACACACTGTTCAATACACAATAGTAATTAACCTATTAGAAACAAGAAAAGAAGACTACGAAAGACCATTACTACTGTTTTTCATTTGAAAGCTTTTTTATAATTGTCTCATAGACTAAATATGATATTGAAACAGCTGGAATAACTTTTAACAAATTAGGTACAAGACCACGATAGAAACCGACAATTCCTTCGTTAGTCCAAATATCGTTGATCATTTTCGGTATAGGTAGCAATGGATGTGCTTTGCTTTGATCCATATGTGGTAAGGGAACGATTTGTCCTTGTCGACGTATACGTAATAATGATATTGGATAGGTAACCATCTGACCCATGAATGAAGAAATAGCACCACAACTCAGAACAATATAAATTGGTGGTTCACGATTATTATTCTTTTTGATATATAAACGTTTTAAACTCTATGAAAACGAGAAATTTGTTTGTGTTTTTTTTTAAAAAGCAATTCGAAAGTACTTCATAACAAGCTAAATCAAAACCAGCATAAGGAACAATACCAATTTGATTGAGAACATAACCACGCCAAAAAGCTTTGGGACCTTCGATTTTATAAATACGTTTGACAGCGTCGGTCCAATGTGAAAATTCGCCTGTTCGTCTTAGAGCAAAACGAACTTTTAAAACCTGAATGTCGAAATAAGAGAAGAGAATATTGAAATTTGTCTATTTTTCTTTACGTCTAACGGATAAACTGCTGTTTGAGAAAGAAAACCAGCAACAGCTCCCGAAACAAACCGTTCGCCTATCGTAGTTTCAGTCTCCGGATCTTTATTTTGCATGTTTTTCAGTACTTTTTTTGTCTAAACACGAAATAATAAGTAAACTTTAAAAGAAAGCAAATATCTTTTCATACTTCTTCGAAGAATGCAAATCGAAGTGCAGTTTCCGGAATGATTTTGGCCACGTTCATTCCATTGCCACGCCATAGACTCGTGTAGCCACCTTCTTTGATTAGATATCGATAGCCATTTATCACAGACATTTGACGCCTCGAACCCAAATACTAAGAAACCTAACAATAATCACCGATCTTTCATAATCTTAGCGGGTGAAAAAGGTATTGCAGACGTGCAAAATCTTGGCTTCAAGTTTTCTATACCTGCATAATGATTTTTAGACGATCAAACGGTGCAGTACATGTTCGAGAGACTGCACCAGCACAGCCACCAGCAACAAGATTTTTCCACCAATGTTTACCATCCGTTTCTTCATCATCGGGAGTAGGATACAGGGATTCACCAAGATCAACATGCTGCACAATAAAATAAATGAAACTAGTGAAAGGTACGATTTGTTTATTTATTTCTTTGATCTACTAACAGATGCTCCACGCCAATACCGAAGCATTTCATTGGGATCTCCTGTTATACTTTCAAGTATGGCTGGATAAACCATAAAAAAGGAACGCCATTCGTCATAGGATATTTCTAAAGAATTATTTCGATCCATTCTAGAAATGATTTCAGCTTTTGTTTTTCTCTATCAATTAACAATAAACTTTTCGTTCTCTACTTTTGTACTAATCGTTCTGCTTCGTCGAAATCAAGCACAATGCCAAGTTTTTTAAAGTAATAAACTAGATCTGTTGCATCAAATTTTCCTTGATGACTCGCATCTAGTTTTCGAAAAACAAGACACAATTTTTTCTCTTGTTTTAACACATAATTAGCAAATTGTTTGAATGTAATAGCCGATGCGTTCGGTAATCCACCGGCCTGATCGATAATACGCTAAACAAGATTTGAAATCTGTAGATTCAATCGAGTTAAGTGTGAATTGTTCGCTTACACGTGCGATTGTCCAACGTTTTTTTGATGAAGTTTCTACTCCGACTTTTTCTAATAAATTAATTAATTCGTCGACTTCAATGTGTCCATCTTGATTTTTATTTAGACGTCGAAAAAGTTCTTCGTAGGATAGATGACTTGAATTTAATTCTTGATGAATTCTTGCATCTTTGATTAGATCAGGAGATGGATCGTTCATCGCACAAACTTCATTATTATCATACAAAAAGGCAAAGAAAAAAAAACGAGATTTTAAATCTAAAACGAAAATCGATTTGTTTTTGTTTTCAATTTTGCTGAAGATAATATTCGAAATCAGGAAGTCCGAAATATCAGTTATTGATTAGTTAAGTTTTGGTAAATTATGGATCGAGTTCAATAAAAATCTTTTCCAAACGTTCAAAATTCGAAATAAAACTCACGAAAAAACTTCGAACTGCAATTATTTTCTCGAATTTTTCATTCAAATTTCATTCGAA